>SAMEA3663095__coassemble_2111_pt1 | contig 9461 bp, 6 predicted proteins | sample SAMEA3663095__metabat2_high_PE_002 | metagenome-assembled genome bin SAMEA3663095 (sample SAMEA3663095) | pig gut metagenome | biome: pig gut; feature: pig-associated habitat; material: faeces | place: France | collected 2012 | reverse complement strand
CAGCCCGGCGAGGGCAAGGGGGGCATTGTGATCGACCTCGACAAGGGTATCGACGCCGTGCGCAAGGAGCTCACCAAGTACCCCGTGAGCACCCGTGTGAGCCTCAACGGCACCATCATCGTGGCCCGCGACATCGCCCACGCCAAGCTCAAGGCCCGCCTCGACAAGGGCGAGGACCTGCCTCAGTATTTCAAGGATCACCCCATCCTCTATGCCGGCCCGGCCAAGACGCCCCAAGGCTACCCCTGCGGCAGCATGGGTCCCACCACGGCCAACCGCATGGACCCCTATGTCGACGAGTTCCAGGACCACGGCGGCTCGCTGGTGATGATTGCCAAGGGCAACCGTACGCAGGTGGTGACCGATGCCTGCAAGAAGCATGGCGGCTTCTACCTGGGCACCATAGGCGGCGTGGCCGCAGTGCTCTCGCAAGACTCCATCAAGAGCATCGAGTGTGTTGAGTATCCCGAGCTGGGCATGGAAGCCATCTGGAAAATCACGGTCAAAGACTTCCCGGCCTTCATCCTTGTCGACGACAAGGGCAACGACTTCTTCAAGCAGCTCAAGCCCTGGACTCCCTGCAGCGCCTGCAAGTAACCTCACTCTGGCCACACACACAGCCTCTCAACGACAACGATTGCGCCAGAACCCCGCCATGTGGGTTCTGGCGCAATCTGTGTTTTGCTGTGCCAGGCTCGTGTGCAAATTGCCAGGCTACTGGTGCCCCACGCGCCAGAAACCGTAGGTGAGCGTGCGCGTGCTGCTCACCGCCCCTACATTGCCCCAGCCGCCTTCTACGTTGCTGGGGATGCGCACGGGGTTGGCCATAGGGTCGTCGAAGGCAATACGGTAACGCTCATAGGCCTTCCAGAAGTAGTACAAGGGTTGAGAGAGCGCATCGACCTGGAGGTGAAGTATTGGCTCATTTTTGAATTTCACCTCGGGAACCAGTATGGTGAAGGTATAGTCCTTGCCGTTGAACAAGTGGTCGTCAAACATGGAGCTGAACCTGGCGGGCCAGTTGCCCCAAGCCGTGGTGAGTTGCGGGTCGGAAAACAAGAGATCGTCGGAACTGAATAGATAGATCGTATAAGAGCGGAGAGTGCAGTCGGCATACATGTTGTAGTAGTTGGGCACACTGGGGTCAATGTCGTGGAGGGTAATCGAAACTCTCATGGCTGAATCCAATAGGTAAGTGTTCGCTCTACCTAACCCGGTAAAATTGAGATTCCACTTGTGATACACTCTCTCGATACTGTTGACTCTTATCTCTGGCACAGGTTCGACCATAGTACTTGCTATGGCTTCGTAAGTTTTGGTGGGGTCCTCTCCAAGCAGTCCCCCCTTGCAGCTGGCTTTGAATGTGAGCTTGTCGCCAGGCTGCGGGCGGTAGTCACACGTATAGTACCACATCGAAACCCTGGCCGATGAGTCGACAAACTCCGTTGGGGTCATTTCAATGGGCGTGCCTCCGTTCACTTCAAGGGTCACATGGGCCGAATGCGTCAGGTTGCGAGCGATGTGTTCTTTCCGGTCCCAGTCGTATACGACAGCTCCCCAGTCATACACGTACTCCCAAAATGACGAGTATTTCTCGACCATGGGATATTGCGCCATCGCATTGCTTGTGGCTAAGCTCACAAAGAGTTTAATCCTTGCCCCCGACTGGACCACCGAGTTGAGCTCCAGTTGAAGGTTTTGGCCATACTCAGTGGGATAGTCTATATCGGTCTCACAGCTTGAGAGCAGCGCCACCATTGCTGCAAGCAAATAGATAATAGCATGCTTTTTCATTTTTCCCAATTTTTAAAATTTCACACCAAAGTTGATTGAGGGCATGATAGGGAATGGGCACACTCCCTTGAGCACCCGATGCCCCGACTTGTAGCCCAAAAACACATTGCTCACGTTGCGGTGATTATAGACGTTATACACGCTCAAGCCCAATTGAATGCTGCCCCAGCGCTTGTACAGATTTAATGTCGCGCTCAGGTCGAGATGGTGCACGCTGGGCATCACGTAGCCGTTGGGGTGGCGGTAGGTGGCAAAATCCAAGAAATATTCCCACAGGTGGCTATAGTAGCCATCGCGCGTTCTCTTGTCTAACCCGTCGATCCAATAGGAGTAATCTTTTTCATGCACCTCAATCATATAGGGATCGTTGGAGTAGGGACGCAACCCATGCACGCTGTAGGTGGTCAAGGTGCCGCGCCGGCCACTTTGCCAAGTGAAGGCGGCGCCCAGGTCGATAGAGTGCTTGCCATGTAGCTTGAAGTGCTGGTTGAGGGTGATTTGCAAGTTGTGGCGGCGGTCATTGTTGGCATAGTATTCCTGGCCGTCGTTCACTTCCTGTCCCGGGCGGTCGAAGGTGCGCAGCGACTTGGCCCAGGTGTAGCTCACCGAGCCAGTGAAGGCTCCCTTGAGTTTCTGGGCAAACAATTCCACGCCATACGTTCGGCCTTTGCCCAGCACCACGAGATTGCGCCAGTCGCCATTGGAGAAATAAGAGGCACCTTCACGATATTCCAGCAGATTGTTTTGCCACTTGTAATAGCCCTCTATGCCTATCGAGATGCCAGGGTTGGTCTCAAAGCTGTAGCCCAGGGCTGTGAGGTCGCTTTTTACGGGGGGAATCACGTCGGTCACAGGCACCCACACGTCGGTGGGCGATACCAGGGTCGATGTAGTGAGTCGGTGCAAGCCTTGAGCCATGTGGCTGTAGGAGGCCTTGATGGCGTGATGGCTCGAGAGCAGGAAGCGCGACGAGAGTCGCGGTTCTGGACTCACCCACGTTTTGCCCGAGGTGCAGAACAGGGCCATGCGCACGCCCACATTGAAGCGCAGCCACTGCCATGGCTGCATCTCGTCTTCGAGCCACAGGGCGGCCTCGGTGAAGTTGTAGCGTCTGCCGCCTATGAGCGTGTCGATGTCTACCCTCGTGTTGTTGTACAGCTTGTCGTCGTCCTTTCTCACAGGAGTATTAGGGTCGAGCGTGTAGAAGCTATAGGTGCCATGTTTGTGCATCTCTACCGTGGGGTTATAGCTTTGGTGGCCGGCCGTGACGCCAGCCCTCACGCTGTGCCCCTTGAGCACGCCAGTCTCTACCTCAAATTTTGCTTGCCACTCATCGATATCGCTGTGCTGCGTGGAGCTGCTCTTCTCCTCGGTCAAGGCCAGGTCGCGCAACTTGTTGTAGTTGTGCATGTAGTCGGTTGTGGTGCTCGACATCTCATAGCGGTAGGCACTGTAGTGCGCACCGGTGTGGAAGGTGATATAGTCGTTAAGCTTCAAGTCCCAGTTGATGCCCAGCAGCAGGTTGCCCCAGTTGTTGCGGTCTTTAGAATCGCTCTTGAGCGACATTGTGGATTTGTTCTCCATTGTGTATTCTCCGCTCGAGCTGCTGTCGGGGGCTGCCGACTTGCGGTCGCGCCCCCAGTAGACCATGGCCGTGAGTTGGGAGTGGTCGCTCAGGTTGTGAGTCACCCGGGCTGTGAGGTCGAGATAGTTGAGCTTGGAGTAAGGCCTAAGGCTTGCAGGCTTGTCATATACCTTGTTGAGCACCGGCTCGGTGAGCAGATTGAAATAAGACGCTCTTGCCCCCAGGTTGAATGATGTGTGTCCTGGCCATATTGGTCCCTCGCATTGAAACCTCGACGAGAGTACCCCCACATTGACCAGGCCATGAAAGTGATTGAAGTCGCCAGGGCGCAATCCCACATTGATTACGCTCGAGAGGCGGCCGCCATATCGGGCAGGAAAAGCACCGCGATAGAAATCGACCCAATCCACCAGGTCGCTGTTGATGGCCGAAGTGTAACCACCCAGGTGCTCGGCGCTGAAGAGCGGCACTCCGTCGAGCAAGATCAGGTTCTGGTCATAGTCGCCGCCTCGCACGTAGATGGCGCTTGCACCGTCGCCGCCGCTTTGCACGCCTGGCAGGCGCTGCAGCACCTTGAGCACGTCGACCTCACCCAGCAGGGTGGGCAGTCGGGTGATTTGCGCCGGCGTGATTGAGAGCGCACTCATCTGCGAGGATCTCAGCCCAAAATCGGAGTGCTGCCCTTCGACCACGACCTCTCCCAGTTTCAAGCCGTCTTTCATTGAGTCACGATGCGATTTCGCACTGTCGCTTTGGGCAGTTTCTCTCTTGACTTGATGAGTTGCTACTGGCGCTGCTGCCACTGCCATCGCCATCGGGAGATATAGCATGGCAATGACGGCTGCATGCGCAGCAACTGTGATTTTTATTCTATGCTTCGCTCTCATCTTTACCGAGCCGCATCTTGGTAGATATAAAAACTGTCACGAGGACACCATACTAACAAGAAAAGAGAGACTTCAACCCAAAAATGCCTTTCTTCCTTGCGGAAATTTGGCCCTATATACACTTCTAATCTTCGGTCGCGGTTAAACTTGACGACTTCGATCGTGTCGGGCTCGGCCGAAAGATATCTTACCCCAACTCTCTCACCAAGGCGGTTGTACTCGTTGATTGTTGAGTCGATGCCAGTACCTTTTTTCAATAAATCCAGTTGTAACCAATCAGGCTGATAGGTTTTGCTGATAGTGTCGAAATAGATGCCTTGCTGCATGTAATACCTGAGAAGAATATTATCATCGCCCACATATCCGCTGTCACATAGGATTGTGCCCGACAGTGTGTCGCCGGCAGCTGGTATCCTGATACTGTCGGGAAAATCTATTGCAAAATCGGGAGCAGGGCCATTTGGCCCGATTGGAACATCTTTCTCATCATCGTCACCGCATGCTGTCATCCCAGCTATGAGTATTGCGCAGAGCAAGAATGGGATAAGCCGAAAAATGCTGCTCGTTGTTACCTTTTTCATGATTCAATTCCTTTATGTAAAACATTTTTGAGATTTTCCTATCATTTCTTAGTGACAATCATGTCTTTTCGGTTGGCCCAAGTCGTATTGGGATAACTTGTGCCTGGTTCACCATGCTGGGGTCGAGTAGTCGGGTCCATTCGGTGCTGTGCTGTAACTCGGCTTTTGCGCCAAGTGACATGGCGGCGCGAGGGGACTTTCCCAACATGCGTTGTGGCGCGAAACTGGAAGCGGCGTGGCTGGCCTGGTCATCGCTTTGGCAGGCTGCTAAACTCACTGTTGCCACAAGCAACCACACTGATGAGGATAGACTGAAGTTGTTCATCATTTTAAGCTGTTGTTGAGTAAAAAGAAGGTTCTTCTCGATTTTGTATTGATACAAAGATAAATAGATTTTATAGCAATTCAAAATTTTTTTGGGCTCATTTTTTTTGTTTTTTGAGTTTGCATTGCTTGGGCGGATATAGCCGCATTTTTGTGAGACGTTGGTTTGCTTAGGAAGCAAGGTCGGGTCGTGATAATTGTTGCAACAAGCTTGTGTCGTTTACTACTGCTCGGCTGGACTTGAAAACGGTCTGTTTTGGGTCAATGTTGGGCCTCGAGTGTAAAATAGTGTTAAATATTGGTCAAAAATCGAACTTTTTTGGTTTTTGCTATTGACAAATGCCGAAAAAGCGTTACCTTTGCACACGCAAATCGCGGAGTGGAGCAGTGGTAGCTCGTTGGGCTCATAACCCAAAGGTCGTCAGTTCGAGTCTGGCCTCCGCCACAAGTAAGGACTGGTTCGATATATTTTCGAGCCAGTTTTTTTTTATGTATATAGGTCGTCGACTGTTGAGGCTCCTCATGGGCGCCGCCGGGAGGGGGGCGGCCTAAAGCTGTTAGGGGTGGGTTTAAATATCTTCTCTACAGGTTGTCGTGTCTGCGGAGCGGTGGATTTCTCAGTAATAGGAAAACCCGGCAGCTTGATTGCCAAGCTGCCGGGTTTTCGATAGATGGTTGCCAAAAGGGATTGAGCCTTGAAGCCTCGCGCCGCTTGCCACATCCCGATGGCTTCCCAATGTCTTTTTTTTGACCTGCATGGATGGTTCTGGCCTCAATGCCTTCAAGTTCCAGCCTATGCTTGTTTCTTGGTCATTTTATCCGTAGTTCTCGAGGAGGTATTTTATAAACTGGGGGTCGCCAAAATTTTTAGTGCCCGTGTCGTGCTGGTTCATGCTGGCAATCAATGCCAGCTCGTCGGCAGTCAACGAGAAGTCGAAGATGTCGAAGTTCTGCTGCATGCGCTCCTTGTGCGTACTCTTGGGGATGGCTACGATGCCTCGCTGGGTGAGCCAGCGCAGGGCTACCTGTGCAGCACTCTTGTTGTATTTCGCACCGATGCCTGCCAGCAGTTCGCTCTTCACGATGCCATCCACGCCTTGTCCGCCCAGGGGTCCCCATGCCATCATCTTTGTATCGAACTGTGCAAGAAACGGTTCGATGCCTGTCTGCTGGATGAGGGTGTTGCATTGCAGCTGGTTCACCATTGGCTTCACGTCGACATAGTGGGCGAAGTCGAAGAAGCGGCCAGCCTGGAAGTTGCTCACGCCTATGGCTCGAGCCTTGCCGTCGCGATAGGCTTTCTCCAGAGCCCGCCACGTGCCAAACACGTCGCCATAGGCCTGATGAATGAGCAGCAGGTCGACGTACTCAGTCTGCAACTTGCGCAGGCTCTCGTCGATGCTCTTGGCGGCCTTTTGCTCGCCAGAATTTGAGATCCACACCTTCGTCACGATAAACAGGTCTTCGCGCCCTATGCCGCTCTTGCGCCAGGCCTTTCCCACGCCTTCCTCGTTGTGGTAGGCCTGCGCCGTGTCGATAAGCCTGTAGCCCACATGCAAAGCATCGGTCACGCAGCGTTCACACTCATCGGGCGAGACCATAAACACGCCATAGCCCAGCAAGGGCATTTCAACTCCATTTGATAAAGTGATCGTTTCCATTTTAATCTATATGTATTTACTATTTTCTGCAATGTGCTGTTTTGCGATCTACAAGCTTGCCACCAAGATTTCCCTTATGTCCTGCTCAGTCAAGGGGACGTAGGCCTTGTCGAGCCCCTCGTTGACGGCGACGTGATGAGCCATCTCGTCGATGCGGCTGTCGTCGATGCCCACGTCACGCAGGTGCATGGGGATGTTGATGCTCTCAAAGAACTTGTAGGTTGCATCGATGGCCTTCTGGGCAATCTCCTGCTTGGGCAGCGAGGCGTCGATGCCGAAGACGTTGATGCCGTACTTCACAAAGCGGTCGATGGTTTTCTCGCTCAGGATGTGCCTCATCCAGCGGGGCGTGATGATGGCCAGACCCTCGCCGTGTGTGATGTCGTAGTAGGCCGAGAGGGCATGCTCGATGGCATGGCAGGGCCATCCCGACGGGCTGTTGCCCAGCGAGAGAATGCCGTTGCAACCGTAGGTGCAGTCGAGCATCATCTCGGCACGTGCATTGTAGTCTTCGGGATTTTCCAGGCACTTGCGGCCATTTATCATCAGGCTGCGCAGCATCGACTCGCAGAAACCGTCGTTGAGCAGCGTCGTGTCGGCGGCAAAATACTGCTCCATCGTGTGGTTCATCGCGTCGGCAATGCCTGCGGCAGTTTGCTTCTTCGACACGCTGAAGGTGTATACAGGGTCGAGAATCGAAACGGCAGGAAACAGGTGCGGGTCCATGTAGCCAATCTTGTCGTTGGTCTCGGTGCGCGAAATCACTCCTCCGCAATCATATTCCGAACCCGTAGCGGCAAGGGTGATGATATCGACGATGGGCAGGGCTGCCTGCGCCTTGGCCTTGTAGGAGATCAGGTCCCAGGGATCGCCGTCGTACTTGGCTCCGGCAGCGATGGCCTTTGAGCAGTCAAGCACACTGCCACCGCCCACAGCCAGAATGACATCGATGTTGTGCTCCTTGCACAGGCGCACACCGTCGAGCACCGATGGGTTGTATTTTGGATTGGGCTGTATGCCAGAGAGCTCTACGATGTCGTAGCCTTCCAGCAGTTTTATCACACGGTCGTAAAGGCCTATCCTTTTAATGCTCCCGCCACCATAGGCGAGAAGAATTTTTTTACCAAACTGCGACATTACACTGGGCAGCTTCACAATCGACTCCCTGCCAAAAATGAGGCGAGTCGGGGTCATGTAATCAAAGTTCTGCATGCTCTGTTTTTTTTGATTTATTGTTGCAAAGATATGATGTTTTTTTTATTCCCAGCTTTCACAAAAAACATTGTTGTTTTCACTTTTTGCACAATTCGTTAGTTTGGGTAAAAAGTAGTGTGTAATTTTGTGCAGCAAAATTGTAGCCTTGGTGCCTATGAAGGTAGATTTCAGGTATTCCACTTGCTTCCAGGCGATGAATGCGCCTGATTTGCGCGCCACCTGTGTGCACCTGCTCTGCACAGCAGGCGAGGGCAGTTTTGTGTTTAATGAGCGCTGCTATCATATCGTAAAGAACGATCTGGTGGTGATTCCCTGCCCTAACCGTGTGAGCAACCTCGCTCCCCATGCCGACATGCAAGTCGAGTGGCTGGCTGCCGACTACAAATTCTTGCAGAGCCTGCTGCCGGCTAACAACTATAGCATAGGTGGAAGCATCTCGTTGAATCAGGACCCCGTCATCAAGCTCACCGACGTGCAAGCCCGCTCTGTGCTCGCCGACTTTCACAACCTGCGTGACCGCATGGGCGACCGCCATCTGCTTTTCTATCGCGAACTCATGGGGAGTCTATGCCTGACCATGATGTACGACATCTTCGAGGCTCATGCCCAGCATGGCGTCTCCCACGCCCACAGCGACCGCACGGCCTATATTGTGAAACAGCTCATGGCACTACTCGCTACTGGCATCAGCCGCACAGAGCGTGACGTGAGTTACTACGCCTACCGCTTGAACGTGTCGCCCAAGTATCTCTCGGCTACTGTGAAACGTGTGACGGGTCACAGTGTCACCTCCTACATCGACCGCCACACCGTGCCCATACTGAAAGACTACCTGAACGACGACCGTTTGTCGCTCACCCAGATTGCCGAAATGATGAATTTTTCATCTCTCTCTTACTTCAGCCGCTACTGCACCAAGCACCTTGGCCAGTCGCCCAGCGCGTGTCGCCAGAGCCTTCAGCCCAAGTAAGCCTCACCCGTGATGGGTCGGGGGGGCGGGGCACCTGTGTGGTTGCCATGTGTTTTTTTGTGCATGGCCTGTTAAAATGGGCGCAAGCGTTGTTATTATCGCCGAAATGTGTTAAATTTGCTCATTGTTTTGTGACGCTCTTAAAAAGGATATGACGAGGAAAATCGCAGTCGTGTTTGAAGGCAACTACACGAATCGCTACGGAGGATTCAACGCGGTCATCAACCGCGTGGTGAGTTTGCGTGCCATTGCCGACTATGCCATCGACGTGTACATGATACAGGTGTACGACAAGGGACTCACGCGGTTGCGCCGCGAGAGCACTCCTGCCAGCGAGCGCCCCGCTGCCATCGAGGTGGAGGGCGTGAAAATCGTCATGTGGTGGGTTGAGCGCTCGTGGCTCGACTCGCTGGGGCATCGCATGCTGGGCTTGAGCCCAACCGT
>SAMEA3663095__coassemble_2052_pt1 | contig 9768 bp, 6 predicted proteins | sample SAMEA3663095__metabat2_high_PE_002 | metagenome-assembled genome bin SAMEA3663095 (sample SAMEA3663095) | pig gut metagenome | biome: pig gut; feature: pig-associated habitat; material: faeces | place: France | collected 2012 | reverse complement strand
CACGCTTGCCGCTGCCGGCGACCAAGCCCGTGTTGTAGCAGCGCTCAAGGCGAGCGTCGCCGCCAGACGAAGACCTGTAGTTGAACGAACCCACCAGGCCGCCGCAATCGGTGCCCGATGCGGTGACGGTCCCCGTGTTGTAGCAGTCGGCCACAACAATGGCATTCTGCATGTAGCCTGCAAAGCCACCCACCTGGGAAGTGCCGGTCACGTCGCCCTCATTGTGGCAGCCAGCGACAGTCATGCACGTCTTGCTCGAGTTGCCGTAGCCTATCACGCCGCCCACATTGCTGCCAGTGCCAGTGACGGTGCCGTAGTTGACACAGTTCACAATGGAGTCGCAAGAATTGGACGATACGATGCCGCCCAGCGAGCCACCTCCCGAGATATTTCCCTTGTTGGTGCAATTGACGATTGTGCCAGCACCGTTGCAGGCGATACCGCCCACACTGCGGGCACCATCGAGGTTGGCCTCGTTTACACAATCGGCGACACGCGTGTTTTTGCCTGTCATCGAGCCCACAATGCCGCCTATATAGCCGCCTGCAGGGGCCACATTACCCTTGTTGACACAATTTTTCGCCATGCCGTTGCCAAGCAGGGCATAGACGATGCCGCCGGCATAGCCTTGCTTGGGAGTAGTGAGCTTGCCGCTGGCCAGCGTGAGGTTCTCGAGAAGGCAATAGGCACGACCGGCAAAGGCACCCAGGTAGCGATAGCCTGTGACATTGACATCGGCCAGGGTGAGGTCGTGCAAGCCAGCCTTGGCGCCCAGGGTGCCAAACAGGCCTTGATACTCATCCTTGTCGTGGTTGATAGTGACGTGGCTCAGCGTCTTGCCATTGCCGTCGAAGTCGGCCTCAAAGACGGCGCTGCCGCCAGCCACAGGCACAAAGTTGGCCTGAGTCGAGAAGTCGATGTCGTTCATCACCTTGAAATAGTTGCCCTCAAAGCTGTACTGCTCAGCAGTAGTGAAGCGGCTCAAGGTGTTCATATCGGCCACAGTCTTGATTTGATAGGGGCTGGCAGCAGTGCCGTCGCCGTCCCACAGCTTGGGCACAGTGCGCAACGGGATGGCCTTGGTGTAGCCCTTGTAGGTTACCACGAGAGTGTCGCGCAGCGAGGTAGAGTCGGCCTTGAGTGTGACACTCAGGGTGCGATTGTCGATCTTGTAGTCGACGCCCTGCTTGAGCGTCCACGTCATGCCGGCAAGCTGGTTGAGCGTGGCCGGGCGCGTCATGTTGTCGATCGTCTCGGCGCTGTCGAGGGTCACCACCATCTTGCGATGAGCATTGGCAGCTGGCTCGTTGCGGAAGGCGGTGAGCACAGGATACATGCCCTTCTGCCAGTTGTACTTGCTGGCGTCGAGGCTGTCGAGGGCCTTGCCGCTGGTGAGCGTGGCCGTGAGCAAGCCCGTGCAGGTGCCATACTCGCCGCTTGCAGTGGCCTTGTTTTGAGCAATCTGGCGGTCGTAGTAGTTGGTCCAGCTGGTTTCCTCAGGCAGTGTGGCGCCCGCAACTGCACCCTCCTGACCATCGTCGCTGCTGGCGTCGACCATGCCGTAGTTGATGTTGCAACGCATCACGGCGCCGCGCGTGCTGGTCGAGGTAATGCCGCCTGCACTGCTCAAGGTGTGCACATAGCCTGTGTTGATATTGTACTGCACCACAGCCTTGGATCCCGACACCTGGCCAGCGATGCCGCCCACGTTGCGCTGGGCCTTGGCCGAGTAGAACGAATTGATGGAGTCGGCATGCACCTCGCCGTCGTTTTGGCAATACTCCACTGTGCCGGCATGCACAGCCACGATGCCGCCCACCACGCTACTGCTCGAGGTGATGGTGCCGGCATTATAGCAACCGGTGATGACCGACCCGGTGACCGACTGTGCCACGATGCCAGCACTGTAGGAAGCAATGGTAGTGACATCGGCATTGTTGCGGCAATTCTCGATGCGGCCCAGGGTGACGGCAGCGATACCGCCGGCAATCTCAAAGGCGCGCACCTTGCAATCGCTGGCCAGCGTGAGGTTCTTGATCACGCTATTCTTGTTGCAATAGCCAAAGAAGCCCGCCACGCGGCGCGACTTGGTCCGCACGGCCTTGCCACTGTCGTCGCAATGTATAGAGTCGATCACAAAGTTGTGAATAGCATAGCCCCCGCCGTCGTAGGTGCCGTCGAAGGTGTGATTCTTGTTCATGTCGTCGCCCACACCCTGGAAGGCTGGATCGCCCTGGCAGTCGATGTCGCACGTCTGGCGGAAGTAGTCGCCAGTGAACTGCAACGGCGACGTGCTCGAGGTGACGGCAGCATTGAGGGCAATGAGGTCCTCCTTAGACTGGATCAGGTAGGGGTCGCTCTCGGTGCCCGTGCCCACAAGGCCGGTAGGATTGGCCGTCTTCACGTTTACAAACTTAATATACTTGCCATTGCCAGCCGTGCCCACAAGCAGCGAGGAAGCACTCACACCGGTGAGGGTGACCGTGCTGTCGTTGATGACAAGGCCCGTAGCGTTTTTGGTGAGCGCATCGTTTTCGTACACGTACCAGTCGATGCCGTTTTGTGTCGAGACGGTGAAAGCCGTCTTCACCTTCGTGGTAGTCTCGCCATCGGCAAGCATGACAGGCGCAACACTCAAGTTGCTCACATCGGTGCCGGCAAGCGCCTTGAGTTGTGGATACAATCCCTTCTTAAAGGTCCACACATCGGTGCTGTAGCCAGTGAGGGGGACTCCGCTGGTGAGCTGGCTGGTGGTGGCAGCCATGTAGCTGAGCGAGTCGTCGAGTGCGGTATTGGTGATTTGCTTGTCGTAGTAGCAACCGGTGAACACCGTCTTCTTGAAACGGATGCCATAGAGGCCTTCGTGGCCGGTTGCAGTGGCCATGATCACCTGTCCCGTGTTTAAGCAGCGGTCGAGCGTGTTGGTCGTCTTGCTGTTGTCGAGCATGTAGCCCACAAGGCCGCCCACCTGCTTGCAGTTGCCACTGCTCACGATCTCGTTGCTGGTGTAGCAGTCGGCCAGCTTGGCACCGCTTATCATGCCAGCCACCCGCCATGCCATTGCGGGCACTGGTGACTTGGGCATTGATGGCCACATTGCTGAAGCAACGCGTCATGTCGCCGCTCATGTTACCCACGATGCCGCCCACTACGCCCTGTGGCACACTCACCCTGACCGATCCTGTGGCATAGCACTCGGCCAGCGTCTGGTCGGGGGCGCCCACCGTGGCGCTGAAGTGGCCGACAATGCCGCCCACGCCACGCTGGAACTGGTTGAAGCACTCGTCGTAGCTCATGCTCACCGCCGCATGGTTGCGCAGCAAGCTTGAATAGTTGGCATAGCCTGCGATGCCGCCAGTGATGCCGCCGGCTGCAATCGTGCCATCGAAGGCGCAGTCACTCACCTTGGCCTTGTTGACATAGCCCACGATGCCGCCGCCATAGCTATTGTGGTGCACAATGGCCGCATGGGTCACCTGCACATGGTCGATGTTGCCCTTGCTATAGGCCACCAAGCCGCCGGCATAGGTGCCGTAGCTCGTGAGCGAGAGGCTGTCGAGGTTCACATTTCTGAGGGTAGCCGAGTCGCCGGCATAGGCAAAGAGACCAGTATAAGAGACCTTGCCAGCCGAAATGTCGAGGTGCCTGATGGTGTAGCCCTTGCCGTCGAAGGTGCCCTGAAACTGATGGCTGGCTCCGTTGCCTGCCGGGCGGTAGGCACTTGCAGCCTTATTCATGTCGATGTCGGCACCCAGAGTCACCCACTTGCCTCCATAACTGCTGCCACGAGTCACACTTTGAGCAAATGCCGTGAGCTGGTCGGGCGTCTTTATCACATAGGGGTCGGCCTCGGTGCCGCTGCCAGTCCAGTCAAGCACACTTTTCTGAGGGAAGGAAACCACGCCCGAGGCATATTCAATCTTCGACGACTTGTAGGGATAGGGGCACAACTTCTTGTTGCTCACGTTGAAGACGCCCCAGTTGCCCAGGTCGATCTCGGTATCGGTGGCAGTGCCCTCGATACTGGCGTCGATATAGCTGGTGCTCTTGGCCCAGTTGGCCGGGAAGCACATGAAGTCGCCGCGCGAGAGGGTGCTGTAGATGAACTGCGGCGCAATCTCAACAGTCTTGTCGGGATTGACATAGGCATTCACGGCCACCGAGGTGCCGCCGAAGTTCACGATCGAGACCTGGTTGTCGCGAGGCTGCTCGATATAGACGGGATAGGTCTCGACCGAGTCGGCCGGTGTCTGGTACACGTTGGTCATCACTGCATTGGTGGCCATCAAGTCGGTGCTCTTGAAAGTACCGAAAGTGCCGCCCTTGTACTGACCCGAAATCAGGAAGAGGCCCCAGCTGCCCAGGTGAATGTTGCCTTGGGCGTCGATAGTACCCTGCAGGGGGTCGGTGGTGCTGTAGGTCTTCTTGTCCCAGTCGATGGGACAAATGTAGACAGGCCCGTAGGTGGGATGATTGTACACCTGCTGCACAGCAATAGTCACTGTAGAGGCGGTATAGGTCATCGTCATCTTGTTGGCCCCCACATAGAGGCCGTTGAGTTGCGCCGTGCCGCCTTGCTGCGAGGTGACAACGGTGTCCATGAGATCAGCCAGCTGGTGAATGCCGTCGGCATTGTTGTAGTACTCGGCATAGAGCAGAGTCTTGCCAGCCGCCAGGCTGCGGGCAGGGGCCCGCGAGCCACGGTTTTGCACATCGGGCATCTTGCAGCTGCCTTCGGTCCACACCCCGCCTTGCAGTTTCCACGCATCGGCGCGGGTGCTGCCAGCAGACCCTTCAACCTGTTGGCCAGGATTGTCGGGGGCAGCTGTTACCGCGTTTTGCGCCCAGCAGGCCATCGACAGCATGCCGAACACAACACAGAAAATCAAGTTTACTTTTTTCATGCAAAAACAATTTAGAAAGATTGATTGTTTAAGATTGTCAGCGCAAAATTAATGAATTTCTGTTTAAAAACAATAAAAATATAACAATTCAAAAAAAATTTTGTGAATTTTCCAACATTTTTAAACCACCCACACCCACAACACTTAGTCATCGCCAGTCATGACTTGAACAGCGGCAGTCGACAAAAATAATCTAATTGTATATATAACGGCCGATTGTCAACGCCAAATTCAAACTTATCCCCCCCAAAAAAAGGATACACAGGAAAAGCGAGCAATCCAATTCCCAGATGAAATTTTTGCTCGCTCTATCTTGATTTCAAACACAGGTTTTAAAGCTGTCAAGCTTAAGGCAGTCGTGGCTCACGGCACGGCTACTCGTCGACACAGCCATACACGACACGCTTGAGCTCGCGCGCGGCCTGCTCGACCGCTGCGGCCGTGTCGAAGCCGCGGGTCATGAGGCGCATGGGCAAGGCTTGCCGCGAGGGCGAGTAAGGTGGCTGCACATAGTCGACAACCTCCCACAACACAAACCGGTGACGCTTGTAGAAGGCGATGCGGCGGCAGGCAGGCAAGTCGGCCGGGAGCTCCACCTCGAGAATGACCGGCTTCGCCGCTTGGGCGACAAAGTGGTCGAGCAAACGGCTGCCTATGCCCTGGTTGCGCACCGAGCTGTCGACAGCAAAGTGCTCCACATAGCAGAAGCTATCAAAATCCCAAGTAGTGATAAATCCTTTCACATTGTTACCCTCGAGAGCCCCGAGCAGGGAAAAACGGGGGTTTTCACGTGCAATCCTTTCAAAGTCAAGCATATCCCGCCGCTCATCGACAGGAAAACTGTCGACCAATAATTGTTCAACTTTCTTAAATTGCAAAGAATTTGGCGAAATTATGTTATAATTTAATAGCATATGAGAAATTTTTCTTACATTTGCAAAATAATTGATAATTGGACGAAATAGCCAACTTAATAATTTGAGAAATTATCGACTAAATTAATAATTTAATGACAATATAACAAAACACATTATGGCAAATTCAAAATTAGACGCTCTCGACTATAAAATCTTGAAGATGCTGGCTGTGAATGCACGCAAACCGTATCTCGAGATTGCTCGCGCCTGCAACGTGAGTGGAGCGGCCATCCATCAGCGCATCCAGAAGCTCTACAACCTGGGCGTGATAAGGGGCAGTATTTCACTCATCAATCCATCGTCGGTGGGCTATGACACGTGCGCCTATGTGGGCATCTACCTCAACGACTCGTCGAAGTTTGACGAGGTTGTGGAACACCTCAAAGAAATGCCCGAAGTGGTGGAGTGCTACTTTACAACGGGAAAATACGACATGTTTGTAAAGCTCTACGCCCACAACAACGACCACCTGCTGAGCCTGATTCACAACAAGTTCTTGCAGCTTGGGCTGGGACGCACCGAGACCCTCATCACATTCAAAGAAGTGTTTAAGCGTCAAATTCCCATCGCCGAAGACGACGAGTAGCGTGCTGTGCCCTGCAAGGCATGCAGCAACGACACAACAACCCCACAACACACGGAGTGAAACTCAACGCACACAAGCGCGCGGGTTTCACTCCGTTGTTTTTGGGCCGAAAGCTGCTGGCAGGTCGGCGTCGGTGCAGTGCGTGGCCAGCATGTGATGGTGGCACTGGCACTCGTGCAGCGTGCGCTCGACGATGAAGTGGCGATTGGCCATGGCCGAGACCACACTCACGTCGTGGCTCACCATGATGATGGTGGCGTGGCGCGAGAGCTGAGCAATGAGCTGGTAGAGGCGCTGTTCATAGTGCTGGTCGAGATAGCTGAGCGGCTCGTCGAGCACAAGCACATCGGGGCGGCCTATGATGGCACGCCCCAGCAAGGCACGTTGCAGCTGTCCGCCCGAGAGCTCGCCCAGCGTGTGCCGGCGCAACTGCTGCAGTCCCACCTGGTCGAGGGTCTCGACCACAAGTGCGCGCTCGGCGGCCGTGAGCCGGTGCAGCGGTCTCATCTTGAGGCCCGAGGCCACCACCTCCTCGACGGTGACGGGAAAACGGCTGTCGATCATATTCTTCTGGGGCAAGTAGCCAAAGCGCAAGTGTGGCACCTGGCTATCGCCGTAGTAGTACACCACACGGCCGCTCGTGGGCGCCACAAGCCGCAACATCATGCGCATGAGGGTGGTTTTGCCGCCGCCGTTGGGGCCGGTCACAATCACAAAGTCGCCACGATCGACGGTCACACTCACATGGCTCACCACAGCGAGCTGGCCATAGACCTTGCTCACGTCTTGCAACTCGATAATCTTGGAAGCTTTAGCACTCATAAGGTAAAAAAAAAGAAAACTAAGTGTAAATCCCAACTTGAAGACGGCACGCTCACCGCGCCGTTGCCGCCAGGGCACTGGCGATCCTGCTCATTTCGCCTGCCCAGTCGCCACTCATGGGATTGATCTCAACCGCCGTGCAACCTATCTGATTGTTGACTGCCGAGGCTGCACGGCTGTCGAACTGGCGTTGCACAAATATCACCCTTGCACCACTCTTGCGGGCAAGGTCGATGCGGCGGGCAAGGTCGCGGGCCGAAGGCTCCTTGCCATTGTCGAGGGCAAGCTGGTGCAAGCCATAGTCGCGGGCAAAATAGCTGAGCGACGGGTGCCAGTCGATGAAGGTGCAGCCCTTCACAGGCGCCAGCTGTAGCGCAATGTGCCGGTCGAGTGTGTCGAGACTGGTGCTGAGTGCATCGTAATTTTTCACAAAATACCGTTTATGCTTGGGATAGAGCTTGACGAGGCCGAGCAGCATGTTGTGGGCAATCACCTTGGCATTTTTCACCGAGGTCCACACGTGGGGGTCATACTCGCCATCGTCGGCATCCTGCCCACGCAACAGCTTGATGCCCGCACTGGTGTCGAAAATGCACAATTGCGGATTGTTGTTTCTCACCTTGCCCACGATAGCCGACTCATAGCCTATGTTGCCAATCGTGAAATAAGCCTGCGCCCGCTCAAGCTTCATCATGTCGGAAGTCTTGGGCTCATAGTTCTCAGGGTTGCTCTGCTCCTCGAGCAGGCACAACACATCGACCTTGTTGCCCGCTATCTTCTCCAGCAGGTACCGTTGCGGGGCAATGCTCACCACCACCTGTGGCTTCTCGCCTTGCTGCAGGCGACAGCCCGCAGCCATCACTGCCACAATGGCCACAATAGCCACCGAAGCCAGTATAGGAATCATATAGTCGACTCGTCGTTTCATTGCTAACTAAGGATTTTATGCAAAGTTAATATTTCTTAACAAAATAAACAAATTTTTTACACAAAAATTCGTCTGCCCACGAGATATTGCAGTAACTTTGCGTATAATAATCAAAACGAAACACAGAACATGGACGATAGCGTACCGCTAGATAGTAAACAATCTGTTGATATAGAGGCATAAACCCCACTCTATGCATTGTGGCTTGTGCCTCGGCGATATTGACGCAAACATAGAAGGAGGAGGCATAACACAATGAAAGAATTCTTACTATTTGGAAAGAATTTCACAAAGTGCGACCAGTGGAAACCTGGTTGCTGGGTGAACATTTCCTGTCCTGACCAGGACGAGCTCGATTATCTGCGCAATCTCGATGTGCCCGAGTCATTTATCACCGACATCAGCGATGCCGACGAGCGACCGCGCACCGAGATCGACGGCGACTGGCTGCTCACTGTGTTGCGAGTGCCCCGGCAGACGAGCGACGACGACATCCCGTTCAACACCATCCCTGTGGGTGTGATCACCAATGGCGACCTGGTGATTGTGCTGTGCTACTACAAGAACATCGTGGTCAACGATTTCATCAAGTACAACAGCGCCAAAAACATCGAGATTCCCAACAAGCTCGTGCTCATCATGCGCCTCATCCTGTCGTCGGCGGTATGGTTCCTGAAATACCTGAAAATCATCAACATAGACATCAACAATGCCGAGGACGGACTCGAACAGAGCATGCACAACGAGGACCTGCTGCGACTGCGCAACCTGCAGAAGAGCCTGGTGTACTTCAACACCTCGATAAGGGGCAACATGACCCTGCTGGTGCGACTGCGCACGCTCTTCCAGAACTCGGGTCTCATCGACAAGGACATGATCGAAGACGTCGACATCGAGCTGCAGCAGGCACTCAACACCGTGAAGGTGTACAGCGACATCTTGAGCGGCACCATGGATGCTTTTGCCTCGATTATTTCCAACAACTTGAACGTGATCATGAAGCGCATGACCAGCACCTCGATCATCCTGATGCTGCCCACATTCATTGCCTCGCTCTATGGCATGAACGTAGCTCTGCCCTTTGAGCACCGCGCGTGGGCCTTCACCTTCATTGCTGCGCTGTGCGTTTTGTTCTCGGTGGGAGCATTCTTCCTGTTCCGCCGCATCAAGTGGTTCTAAATTTTTTCACATAGCAGCAGCACTGCGCTGCCATCGGCAAGGGTGGTGGCAAAGAGGTAGTCGCTGCCGCCGTCGCCCACCTTGAGACGCTTCTTCAACGCCTCGGGCGTGAGCTTGAAATTGCGCGTGGCAATGTTGAGGCGTTCACAGCGTTTGCCCAGCTGCTTCAACTGCCGGCCGTTGAAGGGTATCACCTCCTTGACGACGAACTTGCGGCCAGGAAAATCACGCACAAGCCTGTCGCCGGCATAGAGATGAGAGTTGGGCGCCAGCTGCGCAGTGCCAGTGGCGGCCTGCACAGCGGCGTGGCAGCCCAGCTTCATCACACTGGCATGAGGCTCATAGAGGAAGCCGCCGGCAACGGGCACACCAGGGGCCGCATCATGGGCGGCACCGCCTGCAGCAGTTGTTGCAAAATCGTGCCACCCGTCG
>SAMEA3663095__coassemble_2017_pt1 | contig 9959 bp, 5 predicted proteins | sample SAMEA3663095__metabat2_high_PE_002 | metagenome-assembled genome bin SAMEA3663095 (sample SAMEA3663095) | pig gut metagenome | biome: pig gut; feature: pig-associated habitat; material: faeces | place: France | collected 2012 | reverse complement strand
GTGCTTGGCGTCGTGACCTCTTGCCTGCCCGCTTGTTGCGCCTCGCTGCCCGCCTGGCTGTTGTCGTCGTGCGACTTGCCGGTGTCGGGTGTGCAACTGGTGAGCATCGTCACTGCCGTTGCCAGCGTGGATAATATGAGCAACGCAACGCGTTTCATCGGGTTTTCTCTAAATGCGTTGCAAATGTAATACTTTTTGGTGAATGATACAAATAAAAAAAAGCAAGCGGCAACCCCCTGTTGCGGTTGCCGCTTGCGCTATTTGTGTTCAGAAAAAAATTCTGGTCGTGTCCTGTAGCGAGACAGAGATTACTTCTGCTCACCCTTCTCGAGCTTGGCCTTGAGCTCAGCCAGCTGGCTGATGTCGCCCAGGGTGGTCTTCTCGATGGTGTTGTTGATCATGGGCTCTTCCTCGCGCTTGTTGCCCTTGTGAGCCTTGCGGTTCTCATCTTTCTGCTTGTCCTCGAAGATGCGGCTGTGTGAGAGAATGATGCGCTTGGCATCCTTGTTGAACTCAATCACCTTGAAGGGCAGTTTCTCGTCTTTCTTGGCCTGAGTGCCGTCTTCCTTCACCAGGTGCTTGGGAGTGGCAAAGCCCTCGACGCCATAAGGCAGGCTAATGACTGCGCCCTTGTCGAGCATCTCGGTGATAGTGCCCTCGTGGATGCTGCCCACCTTGAAGATGGTTTCAAACACATCCCAGGGATTCTCTTCGAGCTGCTTGTGGCTCAAGCTCAGGCGGCGGTTCTCCTTGTCGATCTCCAGAACCATCACGTCGATGTCGGCACCTATTTGAGTGAACTCGCTCGGGTGCTTGATCTTCTTGGTCCAGCTCAGGTCGCTGATGTGAATCAGACCGTCGACACCCTCTTCAAGCTCGACAAACACGCCGAAGTTGGTGAAGTTGCGCACCTTGGCAGTGTGCTTGCTGCCTACAGGATATTTCTCTTCGATATTCTCCCATGGATCGGGCTTGAGCTGCTTGATGCCGAGCGACATCTTGCGCTCCTCGCGGTCGAGAGTGAGGATTTGGGCCTCTACCTCGTCGCCCACCTTCATGAAGTCTTGAGCGCTGCGCAGGTGCTGCGACCAGCTCATCTCGCTCACGTGGATCAAGCCCTCGACACCGGGAGCAATCTCCACAAATGCACCGTAGTCGGTCATGACCACAACCTTGCCCTTCACGCGGTCGCCCACCTTCAAGTTGGGATCCAGCTTGTCCCACGGGTGTGGCTGCAGTTGCTTCAGGCCCAGTGCTATGCGCTTCTTCTCCTCGTCAAAGTCGAGAATCACCACATTCAGCTTCTGGTCGGGTTGAACAATGTCGGCAGGGTTGTTCACGCGGCCCCACGAGAGGTCGGTGATGTGAATGAGGCCGTCGACGCCACCCAGGTCGATAAACACACCATAGGGGGTGATGTTCTTGACTGTGCCCTCGAGCACTTGGCCTTTCTCGAGATGAGAAATGATTTCTTTGCGTTGCTGCTCAAGCTCTGCCTCGATGAGAGCTTTGTGCGATACCACAACATTCTTGAACTCTTGGTTGATCTTCACAACCTTGAACTCCATCGTTTTGCCAACGAAGACATCGTAGTCGCGTATGGGCTTCACGTCGATCTGGCTGCCGGGCAGGAAGGCCTCGATGCCAAACACGTCTACAATCATGCCACCCTTGGTGCGGCACTTGATGTAGCCCTTGATGACTTCGTCGTTAGCAAGCGCTTGGTTAACGCGTTCCCAGCTCTTGGATGCACGGGCTTTCTTGTGTGAGAGCACAAGCTGGCCCTTGCGATCCTCCTGCGACTCCACATAGACTTCTACGGTGTCGCCCACCTTGAGGTCGGGATTGTAGCGGAACTCGTTGTAGGGAATGATGCCGTCCGACTTAGCACCGATGTTAACCACCACCTCGCGCTTGTTGATAGAGATGACAGTACCTTCGGTCACTTCGTGGTCCTTGAACGAACCCATCGACTTGTCGTAGGTTTTTTCCAGTTCTTCGCGAGATTTCTCGCCTTGAGTGTCGCCTTTTTCAAAGGCTTCCCAATCGAAATCCTCGATTGGAGAATTTTTTAATTCTTCGCTCATTTAAAATAGTTAATAAAATTAGTTAATTGCGTTTGACAGATTCGTTCCCGCCAAACCGAGTGCAAAGATACTCATTATTTTCGAGTTAGCAATGTTTTTGACTTTTTTTCAAGTCAAAATCAAGCGCATAGCCCTCACACCGATGCCCGTTGTGGCTCATCGCCGGCAAAATTCCACAAACTTGCAGTAGCTGCACGGGGGCGCCTGCTGGGTGGCATCGCATTGCTTCAGTTTGACCTCTCGATCGAAGAAATTGCTCATGACCATGTCGATTGCGTCAACAAATTCAGCGTTGACGTTGTGCTTCTCCTTTTCAGGGCTCGCGTCTGCATATTCTGCCTTGAAGTCGGCAATCTCGTTGGTGCCATAGAAGATGCCCGACTTGTCCATGTCCTTCAGCTTGTAGATCACAGGCTGTATTTCCTTCTCGCCAGGGTGCTCCTGTGCATAGGCATTGCAATACAGAAACAGCTGCATGATGGCTTGCAGTTTGCTTTTGGTCGGGTCGACGAGGTCGGCGGCATTTGAAAATTTTGTCTCGTCGCCGCCTGTCTTGTAGTCGATTATTCTCAACGGACCCTTGCCGCCTATCTTGTCGGCGCGGTCGATGCGGTACATGAAGTTGAATTGCTGTTTTGCGCCTGGCAGCTTGAGCGTGAGCTCGTGTTGCTGCTCGCACTCATATATCTCAAAGTAGTCGGTTCCGTGCTTCTTGAGCAGGTCCAGGTCGTGGGTCAGCACTTTTTTTACAAAGATTATCAGGGCGTCCTTTACTATCAAGGCATCGCCAGTGAGCGGGTCGTCGAGCTCGGCCTCCTTTTTGTGCAGATACAGGCTGTTGGTGTTGCTCACCACACAGTTCTCAAGCCTTTTCTTGATAAACCCTTCGATGGCGCCCTTGTTCACTATATTGTGCTTGCCGGTGCCATTCAACTCGGCAGGGTAGTACAATTGCTGCAGGGTGTCGTGCACAATGCTGCCAAAGGTGGAGGCGTCCATAAACTCTGAGTCGTCGTTGTCTTCGTTCAGCTTCTGGATGTGATGAAAGTAGAACTTGAGTGGACACCTTATCAATTCCTTGATGCTGCTTGCCGACAGGTATTGCCCCGAGGCCTCTTGCCTGTAGGCCTCGATTGCCTTCCAAGTCGCATCGTCCTTGTCGATGCTTATTGCGAGGCTGCTTGCAGGCTTTATCTTCATGTTGAGCTGCCTGAAGTGCATTTTCACGCCATATATTTTCTCGAGTTGGTCGATAAATCGAGAGTGCTCGCCCGAGCCGAGCGATTGGGTGGTGGTGTCGTAGAGCAGATACACATTCTCGGCACGACTGATGAGCCGGTAGAAGTAATAGGCGGTCATCGACTCTTGATGCTCGATGGTCGACATTTGGTAGTGCCGGCGCATGTTGACCGGAATAAAGCTACTCGAGAAGTACTTGCGGGGAAAGATGCGTTCCGACATCGAGAGCATGATGAGATTCTTGAAGTCGAGGCACCTGGTTTCCAGCATGCCCATCACCTGCAGCCCGGCCAGGGGCTCGCCCTGGAAGGGGATGGTGTAGAGCGAGGTCAAGCGGTCGATGAGATAGAAAATCGAGCATTCGCACATGGGTATGCCGTAATGCGAGATGACGTCTTGCGTCTCGTTGAGCACATCGAGGTACTGGCGTGCAAAGGCCGCCTGCAAGCTCATGGGCTCATCCTCGGCATCGGGGTCGGGGGCTGCGGCATTGCACTGCTGGCCTGTAGCCAGGCACGTTTTCTCTACAAAATGCTTGATACGCTCGATATAGCACTCGATCTCCTCCTCGTTTTTCACGTCGTGTATGGTCTCAAACAGGTCGGCAAAGCCATAGCCGGAAAATTGCTTTTCGGTGATGGTGTAGGCGTTGCTGTTGTCAATCTCGCTGGTCAGCCGAGTTGCCTCGGGGCCGTAGTGCGACTTGATGACAGGGTGGGAGAGCACGCACTTCACATCTTCTTTCAAGAAGGCGAAGTCTCGCTTCCCGCCCTCGCGCCGGGCTCGGCTGTGCATCTGGGCCACAATGCGCATGAGCGAGACGATGCTGCTGCCCCGCAGCGGGTAGCCAAGGGTGACGTTGATATTGGGCACCTTGTCGCTCACCGAGTTGAGCAGCGGGATGAAAAGGCTCTCGTCGGGCAGCACGATGGCCGTGTCGATGGCATTGTTCACATCGGCAATCTTCTTGCTCTCGACAAGCTCGTCTACCACTTGAAATGCATATTTGGCCTGCCCCACATTAGAGGGTATGCCTATTACGGTGATGTCGGGAAAGTCATTAATCTCGGTCTCGTCGATGGCGTTGGGAAAATCCTTGATATAGGTGCTTATGAATTTTGTCGCTTGATTGGTCTTGTCGTCGCGAAACGCTCGCGAGTTGTAGTCCCAGCAGAATTCGGCCAGCCCTTTCTGCTTGAGTTTCTTGAAAATCTCTTGCTCGCACTTCGAGAGCACGTTGAAGCCCGCAAAGATGTATTTGTCATGTGGCAACTCCTGGGCCGTGGCCTTGTCAACGCACTGCACAGCTTTTTTCAGCGACCTGCCGTTGTAGGACAGCTCTTCTTGGTCGAGCAGCTTGTTGAATGTCACATACAGCGAGTGCAGTTGCTCCCACAGCTTGACGTACCGGCCTTCCACACTTTTCCACAGTGTGTCGCTGTCCTGGCTGTCGATGTGCACCTTGAAGATGTTTTCAATAGCCTGCTTAAGCTCAGGCGTGAGGTAGTCGGTGCCTATTTCCTTCAACTCCTTCACGTTCCTGAAAATCTGCTCGGGATCCACCATATACATGTCTACATCGTTGAAGTCGCGCAGTATGGTGTTGCCCCAGAAGATGAATTTGTCAAATTCTTGAAGGCTATTGTCGTCGGCTATCTCCTTGTAGGCGTTGTACAAGATTGAAATCGCCTCGATGGGTGTGGCCAGGGTGTCGCCTGTGATTTCTGCCACCAGTTCGGTTATGGTTTCAACCTCGGGCAGCATTGTTGTCGCAGCGCTGGTCGACCGGGTGAAATAGTCTTTGAAAAACTGGCCGCTACGCCGGTTGGGAAACACAAAGCAGTAGTTGCTCAGGTCAATGTCTTTGTTTAAGTAGTGCGTGGCTACCTGTTCCAGAAACGGAGTGTGCTTTCTCTCGCTCGATGTCATGGTTGTGTGGATTTAAATTGTTGACAATGTATTGTTGTTGTATTGTGATGAATTGTAATGTTGGCTTAAGTATTACACTTTTATCAAGATGGTGGTTTTTATGGCCAGGTCAAAGAGCACGATCTTGGCATTGCCGTTCATGCGTATGTCTTTCTCGGCCCGGCCGAACTCATAGAGCATGCGTTCCACGTTGTCCTCGTTGATGTAGGGGGCAAAGCGGGTGCTGAATTGCTCCTCCTCGCGAGTCTCGTAGTTGAGCTCCCTCACGTGCAGGTTGTAGATGAAATTCTCTCTCACCATGCGCGCGCAGTAGGTGAGAAACCGGCGCGTCTTCTCTCGCTTGTAGTCGGCCACATGCTCGCTCCAGTCCTTGAGCGACTTGAGGTCGCGCATGTAGGACAGCCGCATCAGCTTCACAAAGTCGGCATGGAATTGCTTGGTCTCGCTGTCGAGTTGCATGTTGCGCACGGCTTGCACCACATTGCCGTCGGCCGGAGCCGACACTGCAAGCGCGTCTTGATAGTCGACCCCGTATTTTGAGACGATATATCTCGCAATCTCCTGGGTAGATGGCCGCTTCAGCTCGATGCGCTGGCACCGCGAGTAGATGGTGGGCAGGATGCTTTGGGCATCGTCGCTCACAAGCAGGAAAATGCAGTCGGGCGCAGGCTCCTCTATCATCTTCAACAGTTTGTTGGCACAGGCCTCGTTCATCTTCTCGGGAAGCCACATGATGAGCACCTTGTACTTTGACGTGTAGGCGGCAAAACTCATCTCGCGTATGATTTTGTCGCTCTCACTTTGGTATATTATGGGTTGTGCATTGTCTTTCCCCAGTAGCGTGACCCACTTCTGGTAATCCTCTACCGTGTCTTCGCTCAGAAACTTCTGCCATGTCGCTATCCACTCATCGCTCGTGGGTGTCTTGTCGTTGCTGTCTTTCTTCACGATAGGGTAGGAGAAGAAGGTGTCGGCATGGTTGAAACTTTGGTGCTGGAGACACGAGGGGCACTGACCGCACGGCTCGCCGTCGGGGGTGCGGTTGGTGCAATGTATGTATTGAGCCGTGGCCTGCGCCAGTGCCAGCTTGGGCACGCCAGCCTGGCCGTGAATGAGCAGCGCATGAGGAAACCGGTCCTCGTCAACCATGCGCCTGATGCGGCTGGCAGCCGCTTCGTTTCCAATGACGTCGCTGAATTTCATGATTACAAAGATAACTAAAATTTAGCTCTTGCCTGCAATCTTCATGCTTTTTATTGTTCTCATTTTAGACCCTCCGCAGCTTAAGGGCGGCACAATCCGCTTCGCCAATAAAAAAAACAGGAGCTGCACGCATGAGTGCAGCTCCTGGAAATAAGTGTGACGGTAAAAAAAGGGCTTTATTCTTCTTCGGCCTTGCTTGCTTCGTACTCTTGCAGCAACTTGGTCTGCACGTCGCCAGGCACGAGCTCATAGCTTGCAAACTTCATCGTGAACGAGGCGCGTCCGCCTGTGATCGAACTCAGTGCGGTCGAGTAGCTCGACATTTCCTTCAGTGGCACCTTGGCGTTGATCTTCTGGAGCCCGCTGGCCTCTTCCATGCCCATGATGATGGCACGGCGGCCCTGCAGGTCGCTCATCACGTCGCCCATGCACTCCGACGGCATCAGCACCTCTACGTCGTAGATGGGCTCGAGCACCTTGGGGTTGGCATTCTTGAAGGCATCGCTGAAGGCGTGACGTGCAGCCAGGCGGAACGAAATCTCGTTGCTGTCGACAGGGTGCATCTTTCCGTCGTAGATGCACACACGCACGTCGCGTGCATAGCTGCCCGTGAGGGGCCCTTCGGTCATGCGGTCCATGATGCCCTTCACGATGGCGGGAATGAAGCGTGCATCGATGGCACCGCCCACGATGCAGTTGTGAAACCGGTCCTCGTCAACCATGCGCCTGATGCGGCTGGCAGCCGCTTCGTTTCCAATGACGTCGCTGAATTTCATGATTACAAAGATAACTAAAATTTAGCTCTTGCCTGCAATCTTCATGCTTTTTATTGTTCTCATTTTAGACCCTCCGCAGCTTAAGGGCGGCACAATCCGCTTCGCCAATAAAAAAAACAGGAGCTGCACGCATGAGTGCAGCTCCTGGAAATAAGTGTGACGGTAAAAAAAGGGCTTTATTCTTCTTCGGCCTTGCTTGCTTCGTACTCTTGCAGCAACTTGGTCTGCACGTCGCCAGGCACGAGCTCATAGCTTGCAAACTTCATCGTGAACGAGGCGCGTCCGCCTGTGATCGAACTCAGTGCGGTCGAGTAGCTCGACATTTCCTTCAGTGGCACCTTGGCGTTGATCTTCTGGAGCCCGCTGGCCTCTTCCATGCCCATGATGATGGCACGGCGGCCCTGCAGGTCGCTCATCACGTCGCCCATGCACTCCGACGGCATCAGCACCTCTACGTCGTAGATGGGCTCGAGCACCTTGGGGTTGGCATTCTTGAAGGCATCGCTGAAGGCGTGACGTGCAGCCAGGCGGAACGAAATCTCGTTGCTGTCGACAGGGTGCATCTTTCCGTCGTAGATGCACACACGCACGTCGCGTGCATAGCTGCCCGTGAGGGGCCCTTCGGTCATGCGGTCCATGATGCCCTTCACGATGGCGGGAATGAAGCGTGCATCGATGGCACCGCCCACGATGCAGTTGTAGATGATGAGCTTGCCACCCCATTCCAGCGGAATCTCTTGCTTGTCCCTCACGTTCATCTTGAACTCTTGGTTGCCAAACTTGTAGGTGTCGGGCTCGGGCATTCCCTCCTTGTAAGGCTCTACAATGAGGTGCACCTCGCCAAACTGGCCCGATCCGCCCGATTGCTTCTTGTGGCGGTAGTCGGCACGGGCTGCCTTGGTGATGGTCTCGCGGTAAGGAATCTTGGGCTCCTCATACACGATTTTCAGCTTCTCGTTGTTCTCGATGCGCCACTTCAATGTGCGCAGGTGGAACTCGCCCTGGCCCGATACTATCGTTTGCTTCAGCTCCTTGGATTGCTCAATCACCCATGTTGGGTCTTCCTCGTGCATGCGGTTGAGTATGGCGCCCAGCTTTTCAATTTCGCTCTCATTCTCGGGGCGTATCGCGCGCTGATACTTGGGCGCAGGATACTTGATGAAGTCAAATGTCCAGTCCACACCCTTGTCGTTCAGCGTGTTGCCAGTGCGCACGTCTTTCAGTTTCACAGCTGCGCCTATGTCGCCGGCTTCTATCTCGTTGACAGGAGTCTTGATTTGCCCGCACACGGCCGATATTTGAGCCATGCGTTCCTTTGAGCCACGGTTCTGGTTGTTGAGGTCTTGGCCAGCGTGCAATGTGCCCGACATCACCTTGAAATAAGAAACCTCGCCAATGTGAGGCTCTACCGTGGTCTTGAAGAAATAGAGGCTGAGCGGGCCGTTGGCATCGGGCTTCACCTCCTCGCCTGCAGTGTTTTTGGGTGCAGGCACCTCGTTGACAAAGGGCACCACATTGCCCAGAAATTCCATCATGCGGCGCACGCCCATGTCCTTGAGGGCGCTCACGCAAAACACGGGGCAGATGCTGCGGTCGATGAGACCCTTGCGTATGCCTTCGCGCATCTCATCCTCGGTGAGAGCGCCTTGCTCAAAGAACTTGTCCATGAGCGTCTCGTCGTTTTCGGCGGCCATCTCCACCAGCGCTTGGTTCATTTCTTGTGCCTTGTCGAGATATTCGGGAGCAATATCGCTCACTGTGGGTGCGCCGCCTTGAGGTCCCCAAGTGAGCTGCTTCATGATGAGCACATCAACCACCGAGTTGAAGCCCGCACCCGTCTGTGTGGGAAATTGTATGGGTATCACTTTGTTGCCAAAGGCCTCTTTGAGCTGGTTCACAACATTGTCGTAGTCCACATTCTCGGCATCCATCTTGTTGAGCGCAAAGATGATGGGCTTGTTGATCTTGCTTGCAGTGCGGTAGATGTTTTGTGTGCCCACTTCCACGCCATACTGGCTGTTGACTACAATCACGCCGCAATCGGTCACATTGAGCGCTGTGATGGCATTGCCCACAAAATCGTCCATGCCTGGGCAGTCTATCACATTGAGCTTCTTGTTGTTGAACTCAGCATAAAAAACTGTGGAGAATACCGAGTAGCCATACTCCTTCTCGACTGGGAAGTAGTCGCACACGGTGTTGCCGTTCTCTACAGTTCCACAACGGTTAATTACTCCACACTCGTAAAGCATAGCTTCGGCGAGTGTGGTTTTTCCGGAGCCTTTGCTGCCTAAAAGTGAGATGTTTTTAATCTCATTCGTTTTATAAACCTTCATGTATTAGTGAATTTTGAATCTGTTAATGTACAAAATGTTAGTTAATGTTTGGAAAGTTCAATGCAATCGTCTTGCTTTGGATTCGACCTTTCCGACCACAAATTTAATATAATTCGCCAAATTTTCTAAGGTTTTTAAAAAAAAATCACTTTTGGCCTCGCCTTTGTCGTCACAATTGGCACTTTTGCCTTATTTTTGCATCACACCTATGGCTGGACTTTATATTCACATCCCGTTTTGTGCATCCAAGTGCATCTACTGCGACTTCTACTCCCTGGCCGGCAGCTCGCACGACACGGGGCAATATGTCGATGCCCTCGTGGCCGAGCTCAAACTCAGGCACCGTGAGCTCGCCGAGCCGCTCAGGACCCTGTATGTGGGAGGCGGCA
>SAMEA3663095__coassemble_2002_pt1 | contig 10030 bp, 7 predicted proteins | sample SAMEA3663095__metabat2_high_PE_002 | metagenome-assembled genome bin SAMEA3663095 (sample SAMEA3663095) | pig gut metagenome | biome: pig gut; feature: pig-associated habitat; material: faeces | place: France | collected 2012 | reverse complement strand
AAAGACATGATTAAAGAAAAATAGCGTAACTTTGCACTTGCTTCTGGAATCCGCCCCGCCCCTGCGCCGAACAAAAAAAAGTTAAAAAAAATAATGGCAGCAATAAAATAAATTTCTTATTTTTGCAATATGAGTTTACTAGCCTTTAGCTCCATCGAGGGCAGAGGGCGAGGGTAAACACACTACATATAACTGAAAGGCGTAACTGTACGCTTTGGTTCCGACAGTGTAAGAATCTGGCAGTTCGAGCATAAGTTGTCAAGAGCCAAGCAACGGAAACGCCTCATGGCGATGAACAATGTATAATACAACCTGCCCCTTGGCATCGAGTGTAATCGTGCACTCGGCCGACATGGCAGGGTAACAGAACATACACTGGCATCACGCATGGGGCTTTTGGCGTTGCTCGTTTCGACAACTTGGGCGATGCCAGAGCCTTTACACTGTGGAGCGAGCGGCAAAATTGGCTCCACGTTTTTTTTGTAGTCAATCACGAGAGAGTTTTGTCGACCCTGGAGCCGAGCGACCATTAATAAAACGAAACCCAGTGATGGACATACTACAAAAAAATCCTTATCGACTGCTTGGTGTTTATGCCAACTCTCCAACCAAGGAGCGCATGGCAAACCACAACAAACTGAAGGCTTTCTTGAAAGTGGGCAAACAGGTTTCCTACCCACTGGACTTGCCCCAGTATCTCACTTCTATAGACCGTGACGAGGCTACCATTGCCGAAGCTGAATCAAAGTTAACACTACCCAAAGACCAATTGCACTATGCCCTATTTTGGTTTGTCAACGTCACTACTCTCGACAGCGTTGCCTTCAAGCACCTCGTGGCGGGCAAAATCGAGGAAGCAAAGGCGATATGGATGAAAAAAGCTTGCGCTTCATCGTTACAGAACCTCATAGTGTGTGTGCTGATTCAAAATGATTTCTCAACCGCGTTGTCACAAGCCGAGCAATTGTACGGCAACAGCAACTATCTCAACGAGCTGGTGACTGAAATCACAGGCAGCGGAGAGAATGTTGATGCAACTGCCTTGGCCTTCGATTTTCTTGATACCCTTGCCACAGAAGTCGACACCAGCACCTTGCTCACGAGCATAACCAACAGCAGCTGGAGAGCTCACATTGCCGAAAAAGCCGTAAAACCCATAGTCGAGGCTATACAAAATGCAATAGACGTAGCAAAAAAGTCGAGAAACAAAGGCCCCCAAGCCCGGCTAAAAGCGGGATTAAGCTTGAAAGAAGCCACAAGAGACCCGCTACTTAAGTTACAAAAGGTGTTGCCTGCTGGCGATTTACAATACCAGCTAATCGCCGACAAACTTGGTAAAGAAATTTTGCAATGCGGCATCGACTACTACAATGACTCAGAGGAACCCGATGCAGCTATCAAAGCCATGGAACTACAAAAATACGCGCTCAGCATTGTCGTTGGGCAGATGGCAAAAGACCGATGCAAAGAAAACGTCGACATACTGCAAAAAATTATCAACAATTTGCCACCAGCCGAAGTCTTTGCCGAAGACAAGGCAATACACGAAGAGTTGCACAAGTACTGCAACTTGCCCGACAAGATATGCCATGCAGTGACTTTGCTCAAAAACACAAGGCCTCACTTGCAGTCGATAAAGCGCAAAATGGGATCCTATAATGACTACTACTTACACATCTCGACAGTCGTGGTAAGAAACGCAATGAGCAATCTTATTGCCGAGGTTAATGGAGTACAAAAACAAATAACTGACGACCCGATATTCGGCAACTTGCCAGAAAGAGGCGAAATAAAACTAATCTTAATTCAGCTCAAATTGAAGGAAGTGCTTAAGGAAGCATGGGATGCAACAAAGCTTATCGATGAGTTTGACATGGAAGACGACTATAGGAGAAAGCATTACAATCCTAACAGGTCAACACTAAAGAGCATGTGTGAAGATTTGGGCATCTCGACTTTTAGTATGCCATTTTCAAATGCCAGCAAATTAACGCCGACTACAGACTCTGACTCCGAATCTTCAAAGAAATCAGATTCTTATGTTGGATGGTTAATTGCCATTTTTGTTATTATCATTCTTGCAATGGTATTCATATCCGCATTCGCTGGTATGCCTAATGGAGACTCAGCAACCGAAGAAGAGACATCTCCTGTTACCGAAGAAGTTTCGGCAGCCGAAGAAAATTCGGCTGCTCCTGAAGCCCCAGAATATTCTGAATCTTACAGCGAGGCGCCAGCATATGATAATGATAATGACGATGATGCATCGGCCGATGCCTCGGTGTCAGAATCTTCGGCAGAGCCATCGGAATCATACATTTATTATTATGACACATCAGATGACCCTGACGAAGAGGCGTCAGACGCATCTGAGTATAACACTTATTGATATTGCAAAAACATTTAAAACCATAAACTTATGAGAAAAATTCTATTTATTGTCACAATAATTGTAGCTTGCTCGCTTGCTGCACAGGGTGAGAAGCACGAAGATGGTTACAAGCATCTTGAAAGCAAGATAGAGGCATTGAGCGACAGTCACAACAAGCTGAAACGCGATATGGAGAAGGCATCACGTGATGTGAAACGTAGCCAAGAAAAAATCGACAACTTAAAGCAGCAAAACCAAGCATTGCAGCTCGAGGTTGATAGCCTGAAGGCGCTCACTGGCGACCTGGCCAGTGAGCAAAAGAGCAACAATGCAATGCTAAACGGAAAAATAAGCGAGACCAATAAAAATCTCGTTTCGAGTCAAGATGCAATCAACAACCGCACATTGTGGGGAGTTGTGGTCACATTGCTGGTCATTATTTCTCTCTTTGCAGTGGCGTGGATTATCTTGAGACGCGTGAAGAGTGGAAAGCTCTCGATGGAGAACACTATCGACAACGTGCGCAAGACCCAAGAAAAACTGCAAAGCGCACAAGAGAAACTGCAAGAAGACTCAATCAAGCTCGACAACGAGTTGCTGCAAATTGCCGACAAGCAACTGAGTGTAGCCTCGGCCAAAGGCAACGCCAAAGCTGAACCCGACCACTCCTTGGTCATAAAGCTGGCTCAAGAAATCGCACGCATTGAAACCAACTTGTCGAAGATGGACAAATCGGTGAGAGGATACAAACAGCTTGTACAGGCCAAAGACAGAATGATAAACAATGTGAAAGCCTATGGCTATGAAATCATCAGCCTGATTGGGCAAGACTACAACGACGGCATGCAATTCCAAACGCGGTTTGTCCCCGATGAAAGTTTGCCCGAAGGAAAACGAGTGATTACCGGCATGATAAAGATGCAAGTGAACTACAATGGCAAGATGATACAGCCAGCCGAAATCGTAGTGAGTCAAAACATTTAAAAGAAACATATACTATGGCAAGAATTAAAATCGATTATGGCATTGACCTGGGTACAACCAACTCGGCTATTGCAAGAATGGAAAACGGAGAGTCGGTCATCAAGCAGACCAAGAATCTAATGGACACACTCCCCTCGTGCGTATACTTCTCAAAGAACAAGAAAGGCGACCGCTCGATACGCATTGGGATGAAGGCAAAAGACTCGGTCTACAGCGATGCCATCACAGCCCTTAGCAAGGGGGTGCCACCCAAAGAATATGGCTACTTGGAGTTTAAACGCGAAATGGGTTCTGACAAGAAGTATTCTAACGAGAACATGCCCAAACCCGACTATTCGCCCGAGGAGCTTTCGACCGAGGTGTTGAAAGAATTGAAAAGCCTCATCAACGACGAGACCGTAAACTCGATAGTGATCACAGTGCCTGCCATGTTTACAGCCATCCAAAAAGACGCCACAATGAAAGCCGCTCACATGGCAGGCTTCAAACAATGCGAACTGCTGCAAGAGCCCATCGCTGCCTGCATGGCCTATGGGTTGTCGAGCGAAAAGAAAGACGGCAAGTGGCTTGTGTTTGACTTTGGTGGCGGCACATTTGACGCAGCCCTGGTGAAGGTGGAAGACGGCATCCTCACCGTGTTTGACACCGAAGGCGACAACTACCTTGGCGGAAAAAATCTTGACGAAGCGGTAGTAACCAAAATATTACTACCTCGACTGGAGGAAGATTACAGCCTCGACAGCTACAAGACGACCGAATGGAAGAAAAGGGCACTAATGGACGCATTGAAAGGCCCGGCCGAAGAAATGCGCATCGCATTGTCGTTTGCCGACAGTACCGACTACTCCACCTACGATCGCAACCTGAACCTGGGGCAAGACGACAATGGAGAGGAAATCGACCTTGAAATCACGGTTACCAAGGCTGAACTCATCGACGCCATAGGCGAGCAATACCAAAAAGCCGTCGACTTGTGCAAAACGTTGCTCAAGCGAAACGGAATGACTGGCGACAACCTGTCGTCGCTCATCCTTGTGGGCGGTCCCACCTACTCTCCCATCATTCGCGACATGCTCAAGAAAGAGGTGACACCCAACGTGGACACCAGCATCAACCCAATGACGGCTGTTGCTCGTGGTGCAGCCCTCTATGCCTCTACCATCGATGCCAATTTCAATGAGGACGACATCAAGAAAGAAGCCAAAAACGATGTTGTATTCTTGACAGTGGGATTTGAGTCGACATCGGTAGAAGAATCTGAATGGGTGAGTGTGAGCATCGATCCAAAGAAGACCGGACAAAATTGCCCAGCAGAGTTGTCGGTCGAGCTGCAACGCGCCGACGGAGCGTGGCGCAGCGACCGGACAACAGTCGATGCTAATGGAAATGTGATCGAAGCCTTCCTGCTCGAAGGCAAACCCAACACTTTCAAGATCAAGGCCTATGACCAGCAGGGCAATGCTGTGGAAACCTTCCCTGCCGAGTTCACAATCATACAAGGTGTAAAGGTGGGAGCGGCACCGCTACCCTACAACATAGGCATTGAAATTTACAGCGAGCAGAAAAAGCGAGGCGTGTTTCTTCCTGCCAAGGGATTGGAGAAGAACAAACCGCTGCCTGCAGTGGGCGTTGTAAACGGCCGCAAAACAACCCAAGCTTTACGCCCGGGTGTCCCAGCCGATGTTCTCTCGATACCCGTATATCAAGTCTCGGGTCTGGAGGCCGAAGGGAAGACTGCTGCTCTGTACACGCAAATTTCAAGTGTGACTGTGACAGGCGACGATGTGGAGCAACTCATCCCCGAGAACTCAAGTGCCGAGATCACGCTCAAGGTAGACTCTTCGGAGATGATGACCATGGAGGTGTATTTTCCGGATGCCGATTTCACGGTGAAGAAAGAGCTTGACTTGAGCAAGCGAGAGTCGGCCGAAGATGCCATTGCGTGGGTAAACAAGGAGCTCGCTCCGGCCCAACGCAGCATCAACACATTGGCCGAATCGGGCATCCCCGTAGACGAACTGAACAAGCATCTCGACGACGTGAGAGAACTGGCTTCAAATGGAAACGACCCCATGAGAACGCAATCTAACTTGAAGGAGCTGCTGCGCAAGATCGAGGAGCTTGAAGACAGCACCGAGTGGCAACGCATGGAGAAGACGCTGCGTGAAGAGTTTGACCGTCTCGAGTCGGCCCAACATGACCTGGGCAACGAGAAAACTGGTCAACTGGTCAATCAAATTCGCACGCAAGTAGACAACGTCATCCGCGCTCAAGACACAAAGCTTGCGCATGAAGTGCTCGAACAAATCACATCACTCTTTGTGCACTTGACTATGGTGTATCAATGCATGGGCCTCATCAACGACTGCCACAGACGATTTGGTTCAATACGCTGGAAAGACTCGTCACGTGCCCGACAGCTCATCAACAATGGATTAGAAAAAATCAACGACCAGCCATCGGCCGAAACGCTCCTTCCCATCGTGCGCGAGTTAATCAACTTGATGCCCAACGAAGAGGCTCAGAATGCAGGAGGCCTGCTGAAATAGCAATCGCATCAAGCCATTGATTGCATGAATGTTTCATTTTTATATTGACACAACATTGAAACTTGAGATATGCATTTCAAGAAGAACGATAAAATAGATTCCTTCACAGTAGTATTCCCGCATAAGCAGGGCGCCTATGCCGAGACCTACCGTGTGCGTGATGCCGATGGCAAAACTCGTTTTCTGAAGCTCATAAACAACTCAAAGCTCAACCGCAATCAGATTGACGATGAGGGAAGAGTGGTAGAGGTAGAGGCTACCAAGCAATTGAAACATCACAACCTGTGTCGCTATATCGACTCAGGAAGCATGATAATGGGCGGCAGCCAGTATACATGGATTGTGACTGAATTTGTGAGCGGAGAGACGCTGTCTCAACGCATCATCAGAGATGGCAACTTCAGCGTTTATGAGATTAAGACCATTGCAAAATCGGTATTGTCGGCATTGTTATTTCTGCACTCTTTGCCAGTGCCCATCATTCACAATGAGGTTACAATTCAGAACGTGCTGTTGAATCTTGTGGGTGACTTGCAAGACTTGAAGCTCATTGACTTTGGCAAAGCCCGATTCTTGAACCAAAGACCAGCCAAGCCAAACTTGGAAGACCTGAACCCCTTCTATCTTGCCCCCGAAAGATTTTCGGGGGTGAGCTCGGTTCAGAGTGATTTATATTCAGTTGGAGTGATGATGTATCAATTGCTCTATGGCGAACTGCCATGGTTTATAGACATCGACAAAAGCCACAATCAAGACGACATCGACAGCATATTGTCGGAACGTGACAAAGAACTTGAGCTCAACGACCTCGACAAGTACGAGCTTGATGACCAACTGAAAAATACGATTGCTAAAGCGCTGAGCTACGATGCCGAAGACCGCTTCCAGACAGCCGATGAATTTATAAAAGCCATCGACGGAGAAATAAAAGTTGACAAACAGTCAACCAAGCGGAAAATTATGTCGCAGCAGGACTCGTCAAAGGCAACTATCGCTAAACCCACCAAGAGGGAGGGAGAGGGATTTGCAGCCATCGCCGGCATGGACAACTTGAAACGCCAAATGATGGAAGAAATCATTGAGCCCTTGAATAATCCCGAGGAATATCGGCGCTATGGCGTAACGATACCTAACGGCATGCTGCTTTATGGCCCGCCTGGATGTGGCAAAACATTCTTTGCTAAACATTTTGCCGAGGAAGTAGGCTTTAACTTCATCTGCATCACCCCCGCCACATTGAAAAGCCGCTATGTAAATGCTACACAGGAAAATATCGCTCAGCTATTTAAAGATGCCGAGGAAAAGGCACCCACCATCATCTTTATCGACGAGATCAACGAGCTTGTTCCTGATCGACACAGCGATGTGCATGAGATGTCGCGAAGTGCTGTAAATGAAATGTTGGCTCAGATGGACAGGACAGGCGAGAAAGGAGTGTTTGTCGTCGGGGCAACCAACTACCCCGATATGATAGACCCTGCAATACTCAGGTCGGGACGGTTGGAAAACAAGTACTACGTTGGTGTGCCCGACAAGAGTGCCCGCGAAGCCCTCTTCAAGCTGTATTTGTCTAAACGCCCCTACGATTTCGGCTTAGATTACAGCCATCTTGCCGACCTGACGGCAAACTATGTATCGGCCGACATAAGCAAAATAGTGAACGATGCTGCACGCAAAGCGCTTAAAAGTCACAGCCGAATTACAATGCAAATTCTGGAAGAAGAAATTGAGCAGACGACTCCGTCTCTAACTGCTTCAGAATTAGAAAAATATGACAAAATGAGACAACAAATGGAAGGTAAAACTCCAGTGGAGAGAAGACCTCGCATTGGCTTTGAATAAAACAGTAAAATCATGAATACAAAAGAATTATATCTAAAAACTATCTTCTGCTGTATTGCCTGCGATGGCGATATTGCTAACGAAGAAGTAGAACTGATACGTAATATGGCATCAACAAGCAACACATTTGATGACCTTGAAGTAGAAGAACTCCTCAATGAGTGGATTGCCGAAATCAACGAGAATGGTGCAAGGTTCCTTCAGTCCTACCTTAGCGATTTGGGCGAGGCAAAACTTTCCAACCAGGAACAATTGATGATAGCAGACTTGGCGATACAGTCGATCGAAGCCGACAATCGCATTGAGTATTCCGAAGTGAAATTTTTCAAGAAAATACGCTCGCGTCTCTCCATAGGCGACGAAGCAATACTAAAAGAGCATCCCGACAAAGAGGACCTGCTGTTGCCCGACATACAGACAAACGACAAACTCGATTGGGATACTGATACGCACTTCGCAAAAATTTCATTAAAAGAAATAAAAAAATTTGATTAAGTAACTCGAATCCACATGGATGTAGCCTCAATATTTTTTAAGAAAGACAGAGGTAGGAGCGAATAGCCGGTTAAACTTCAAACAAGTTTTCATTATAGTTGCTATATTCATATGCGCAATAAGTATCACTGCCATTGAAAAAAATGGGTGGGGGATGAAAGATTTAGAGGCGGAAGTGAGCGAGATTCCGATTTTTTTGTTAATTTTGTGAATTAATTGGAGTAAAATGGCTTCGGAACTGCAAGATACTCTGGATCGCATCATCAACAAAAGCAACATTTTGATTGAGAAATACCGCGTGCTCAGTGGTGAGAAGGAGGAACTTGAGGTGAAGCTTGAGCTTGTGGAGGAGGACAACGAGCGGCTGCGCAAGGAGAATGAGGCCTTGCGGCAGGACAACGAGTACATGAAGATGGCCCGCGCCGTTGCTCCCGACCCCGAGAAAGCGACTCAGGTGAGAAGCATGATCTCCACATTGGTGCGGGATATTGACCGTTGCATCAATCAGCTGAACGAATGATGCTATATGGCAACGACTGACGATAAACTGAACATAACGATACGACTCGCCGATGTAAAGCCCTTGTCGCTGAGCATCGACCGCGACGAGGAGCCACGCTACCGCGAGGCCGAGAAACTTGTGAACACGTTGTGGAACAAGTGGATGTTGCGATTTCGCAACACGAGCTCGTCGGAAGAGGTGATGGCGAGGGTGGCCTTCCAGTTTGCACGGCTCTATGCGCAAGTGTACCGGGAGAACATGGCCACGAGCGAATATCTGGCCGACTTTGAGAAGAAACTCGACGACATTGTCATCAAGATATGACTTCTCACCCCACGGGCCGAGGCCACAGGCTCCCTGCAAGCGAGCGGGGCGGGCCACGTCCCAGGGGGAAGATCGGAAGGTTGAAAGAAAAGAGAGAGAAAAAAGGTTCCTGCACCACTTGACCACGACTTGGAGTTACGACCAAGGCGCGAGCAAGGAGGTGCATTTTGTTTATATATATTAAAAAATTAATTTTATTACATCTAAATGGATATAGTGATTTACATAGTGATTGCAGTCGTTGCCCTGGCCGCCGGCGCGGGCATTGCCCTGGCTGTGACGAGAAAGAACGCAAAATCGGCCGCCAACTCCATCCTGGAGAAAGCCAAGCTCGAGGCCGAGGTGCTGAAGAACAACGAAGTGATAAAAGGCAAGGAGCAAGGGCTGCAAATCAAGAGCGAGGCCGAAAAACAGGCCAACGCCCGCCTGGCCAAGGTGCAGGCCAGCGAGGCCAAGCAGAAGCAGCGCGAGATACAGCTCAACCAGCAGCAAGGCGAGCTGCAGCGCAAAAAGAACGAGAACGAAGAGCAGAAGCGCGCTCTCGAAAACCAAAATGCCCTGCTCGACGACCGCCGCAAGGAGATAGACAAGATGGAGAAGAGCGTGCGCGACACGCTCGAGCACGTGAGCGGCCTCTCGGCCGAAGAAGCCAAGAAGAAGCTCATCGAGTCGCTCAAGGACGAGGCCAAGACGGCTGCCGCCAGCTACATCAACGACATCATGGACGATGCCAAGCTCACGGCCAACAAGGAGGCCAAGAAAATCGTGGTTGAGACGATACAGCGCGTGGCCACCGAGACGGCCATCGAGAATGCCGTGACCGTGTTTCACATCGACAACGACGACATCAAGGGCCGCATCATAGGCCGCGAGGGGCGCAACATCAGGGCCCTGGAGGCTGCCACTGGCGTTGAGGTGATCGTCGACGACACGCCCGAGGCCATCGTGCTCTCGGGCTTCGAC
>SAMEA3663095__coassemble_1984_pt1 | contig 10092 bp, 5 predicted proteins | sample SAMEA3663095__metabat2_high_PE_002 | metagenome-assembled genome bin SAMEA3663095 (sample SAMEA3663095) | pig gut metagenome | biome: pig gut; feature: pig-associated habitat; material: faeces | place: France | collected 2012 | reverse complement strand
ACTTCAACGAGATGTGGTTCTGGAAAAACAAGATACGTTGATCGCACACGCCGCCACAAGGCTGTCGATAGCAGGCCGGGCGCACCGCCACAGCCTGCTCGCCGTTGCCGCCCTGGTCATCACGGCGACGGGCTTGCTCTCGTCGTGCAACGACGACAAGACAGCCGTGGTGAAGCATGACACCGATCCCGAGCGCGTGCCCACCATGGAAAGCCACGACGTGAACACCATCATCAGCGACTCGGGACGCACCCGCTACCGCATCGTCACCAAGATGTGGCAAATCTACAGCGAGGCCTCAACGCCGCACTGGTCGTTTCCCAACGGCGTGCAGGCCGACGAGCTCGACGACAAGTTCAGGCAGGTGGCATCGCTCATATGCGACTCGGCCTACTACAACATGGGCTCCAAGGTGTGGAGCGCCGTGGGCAACGTGCGCCTCACCATGCGCAACGGCGACAAGGTGCTGTGCGACCGCATGTATTATGACGAAAACAGCCGCCAGGTGAACTGCAAGGACAACGTGCGCATCACGCGCACCACGGGCGACAAGATACTCACCAACCAGATGTACTACGAGACCACCCAGGCTCTCACCCACAGCGACTCCTTCATTCGCATCGAGGGCCAGGGGCGCGTGATCGAGGGCGAGGGCTACGAGTACTACGACAAGCAGCGGCACTACAAGATCAACCACGTGCAGGGCATCTTCCCCATCGACGACCGCAAGTTCATGCCGCGCCGCTGACGCTTGCCTGCCGAAACACCCACACAGGGCACGGCAGAGGCTAAAAATTGCCAACGGCACTTGCACACATCGCCCACAATTGTTTATATTTGCACTATCGTCGCACCTGTGCACAGTGTGGCTACAACAATACTACACCCATTTTTTCTTATATAAATAACGACACAATTATGAAAAATCTACGTTCAACCCTGGCTGCCGTTGTGCTCGGCCTCACGGCAGCGCTTGCACTGGTCGCCTGCGGCGGCAAGCAGACCGACACCAGCAACGTGCCCGACCGCCCCAGCCCCAAGGCCTATCTCAACGACATGGCCGGCATCATCAAGGAAGATGCCACCGACACCATCTCGGCCCGCTGGATGGAAGACTCGCTCAAGTCCTACGCCTCCACGTCGCCCTACAAAATTTATGTAGTCACCACCACCCAAGACCTCGGCAACATGGGAGCTCAGGCCTATGCAGCAGCCATCGCCAGCAAGTGGGAGCTGGGCGACAGCAGCGTGGTGCTCTTCATCCAGCGCACCCCGCAAGCCTTCCAGGTGGGCATCGCCCCGGGCGCCGCTGTGAGCGACAAGTTCCCGCAGCGCACCATCGACCAGATCATCAAGGACAAGATAGGCTATGTGATCATGAGCTACAAGGGCCGCTTCGACCGTGCCGCCTGGAACGGAATACGCGAAATCAAAGACCGCCTCAAGTAGCGGCACGCGGCAGCAACAGCAAAAACGGCATGAAAAAAAAAGAGCAGCCTGCAAGTGCGGGTTGCTCTTTCTCTTGACAAGTAGGGACGATCGGGTTCGAACCGATGACCTCTGCAATGTGACTGCAGCGCTCTGAACCAGCTGGGCTACGCCCCTATGTTGCCTTTAAGCGGTGACAAAATTACACAATTTTATTGAATGCACCATAACTTTTTCCAACTTTTTTATCCGGCAATTGAAAAATCTTTCTGTCGAAATGCGCAATTACCTATGTTTCACGCCATTGCCAACGTCATCCAAAAATTAATCACTGTTGGGTTGAGGACGGAGAAAAGAGCCGGGGCGATGTGCTGCAACACACCGCCCCGGCAGATTATGCTGGCAGTCGCTGCCCGTTGACTACTTGCACTTGAGGGCGAGCTTGAGAGAGCGGCCGGCAGCGGTCACGATGTAGACGCCCGGAGCAAGGCCAGTGACGTCGATGTGCTGCGTTGCCGCCGAGGCAGTGGTCTGGGCGTGGAGCACATTGCCGCCCCACATGTTGTAGATGTCGACAGGCTGCCCAGCCTCAAGGCCGGCAATGTCGACAGTGCCTGTGGCAGGATTGTAGGCGATGCGCAACTGGGCGTGGCTGCTCACTTGCGTCACGGCCGAGGGCACGACGTCGACCACATAGCCCTTGGCAGTGGCAGCGGCAACGTTGCAGCTGGATGCGCCAGGATTGCCCTCGACGAAGATCTTGCCATAGTTCTCACTCTCGGGGAAGTTGTCTTGGCTGGCCGTCTTGAAGGGGTAGACGATATCGGCCAGGTTTCTCAGGTTGGCAAACACGGCGTTGAGCGTCTCGGCATCGAGCTTGTTGTTGCGCAGGTCGATGGTCACGAGCGAATTGACAGGTGCGATCGAGAACTCGGTGAGCTCATTGCCCGAGGCATCGACGCTATAGGTCTGGTCGTTGTCGGGCAGCGACAGGCGGGTGAGCTGCTGGCCGCTGCAGTCGAGCGTCATGAGGCCGCGCGAGTAGTAGGCGATGTCGCTCTGGCGCACGGCATGCTTCACCGTGTAGGGCTTGGCCTGCACAAAGCTGCTCCACCAGTTGCCCCAGTCTACCCAGAAGGGGTCGTAGTAGTTCTCGACCTTGAATGCGATTTGGTCGCCCACGGGAATGCCGGTAGTCATGGCGAGGCAGGGGCTGGCGGGGGCTACCGACCAAGCCTCGTTGTACTCGTCGATTTTCCACCCCTTGGCTTTTGCTCCCGAGAGGTCGACAAGCTGGGCCTTGACGTCGGGGATGTCGGCCACCTCAAGTTGCTTCTTCCACAAGCGCTCCTCGGCCAGCACGGCCAAGCTGTTCACGTCGGGCAGCGCGGCGAGCAGGGCATCGAGCTGGGCCTTGGGCAGTGCAGTCTTCGACAGGAAGCAGCCTTGCAGAGCCTTGAGCGAGGAGAAGGTGATGCTTGTGAGCGAGGAGCTGCCGGCCACGTTGATGCGGCGCAATTGCGGGTTGTGCGTGATGTCGAGCTGAGCGAGATTGGTCTGGCTGGCAAACAGCTCGACAAGGCCGGGCACCTTGCTCAAGTCGAGACTGGCGATGCCCTTGGCGCTTGCCACATCGAGCACGGCAAGGTTGGGCGTGGGGGTCAGGTCGAGGCTGGAGAGCTGGGTGGAGCCCACGTGCAGGTCGGTGAGCTGGCTCAAGCCGTCGAGCTTGAGCTGTGCCAGGCCGTAGTTCTTGCCCAGCGACACATAGTGCAACTTGGGGCACTTGCTCAGGTCGATAGCCGTGATGCGGTTGTTCACCAGGTTGAGGGTCGTGAGCTTGGGCATGTCGCCAAGCGATATCTCCGAAATCTTGTTGAAGCCCAGCTGCAGGTCTTCGAGCATGGGCATAGAGGCGATTTTAGCCGTTTTTATCTTCTGGCTTGTGGCCTTGAAGCCGGTCACTCCCTGGGCATAGACAGCAAGTTTCGAGCCCTTGACGGTGCCGGCAATCACGCCTTGGCTTTGCGTGAGGTCGACGGTGGTGCGCTGCCCGTCGCCGAAGTCCACTTGTGCGGTTGCAGGACCGGTCATCGTCATGTACACATCGAGGTTCTCCTTGTCAAACTCCAGGGCAATGGGGGCATCGGTGACCGTGGTGTCGGGCACGGCGGTGTAGTCCTTGAAGCAGCGCAGGCAGTAGCGCGAGGTAGCCACCCAGGGATAGACCATCACAAAGTCGGCGTCAAAGCCGAAGCCCCAGGCGCCGGTCGCCGTCTCGTTGCGGGGTGTGGTCGACCAGTAGCGGCCACGCGAGTTCACGTCCATCACGGTGCCGTCGTCGGTGTAGTTGCCATAGCTGCTGGCCGGGAAGTAACGCACCACATCGGCCTGGTTGCCAGTGGTCCAGTAGTCGCTCTTGGCCAGCTCCTTCACGTCGAGACCGGCTCCGGCTGCCCCCAGCAGGCGGCAGGTGACCTTGAGCCCCTTGATTTTGGTTTGGTTGGTGTCGTCGTCGGTAAACACAGGTTCCCAGCGATAGGCCGAGAGATACTTGTTGTCGCCGCCCATGAAGCGCAGGGCGTAGCAAGCATAGTCGCCCGTGCCATAGTAGTGGGCGTTGAGCGTCATGGTAGTGCCGTCGAGGGTCACGGTCTCCTCGCCCGTGCGATCGATGCGGTAGCTCAGGTCGGGATAAGGGCTCTTGCTGGTTTGGTCGGGCGGGTAGATGCCCGAGATCACAAGCAGCTCTTCCCGGGTGGGGATGTGGTAGCCCGCGGGCACAGTCACGTTGGGCAGGTCGGCCCACTTGAAGTAGGCGCCCTGGGGAGCCAGCTTGTCGCCTGTGGCAAAGGTGCCGTCGGCCATGAGGTTGTACTCGGCCACCGCCTCCAGCGGGTTGCGTGTAGCCTGGCTGTGTGCACTCAAGCAGCACAGCGACACCAGCAGTAGTGAAATCAGGGTTTGTTTTTTCATCATGCAGTTTGATTTTTTTGATTTAACTTTGGTTTATTCTCTCGAGCAGAAGGCATTCCCGATCTGCTGCATTGTTGTCAAGGGATAATGCTCAAATAGGGTGATGAGCCATCGCAAAGATAACAAAATGTTGCTATATTCCCACATTTCCTTATAGTTTTTTACACAGCACAACAAAAAAACACACACGGGCTGGAACTGCGCTGAACAGTTCCAGCCCGCCGTGTATGAGTTGATGCGGAGCCCGGGCGGGGGCGTCAGGGCTGTGAAGTAGTCAACAACCTATGCCTCACTCTTCAAAGAGATTGCCAGTGACTTCAGAAAGCGACACCTTGCAACGCTGGGCTATATCCTGAAGGTTAGCGCCTCCACTAGCAAGTGAATAATATGTATTTTCACCCAGCAACAAGTACTGCCACTGCCTGTTCATGCGACTTTCGGCATCGAGGGCATTGATGCGCTTGAGCCATTGCAACGTTGCCTTTTGCTTCAGCCTCACATTCTTGTCATTTATTTTGTCGTTGCCTTTAGTTTCAACAACATAAACATTGTCATGGGTGCGCACAAGAAAATCGGGGTGATAGACAGCAAGCATGCCATCGTCGCGTATATAATTGATGATTGCAAAGGCGTGTTGCGTTTCACTGATTTTCAAGAAGGCCTCTACACATGCGTCTTTATCCAAAAATTGCTCAAATGTCTTCTCGAAGCTTCCTCCATGAGAAGGGAACGGCGTGCGCTCATATATGGTCTTTTGCAATGGTTGAGAGTAACTTTCACGCATGCGCAATACTTGAATCGTGGAGAAAGCAACTTGATGCACTTCGGCTTGTATCGTTGTGGTAGACTCTTGCAAGCTAAATATCGCACGAGCCAGTTCTTTGACAATGTGCTGTGTAACTATGCCATCTTTGGCCAAAAGTATTTTCCAATCGTTACCGTTGAACGGGTCGAATGGCTTACCAAAGAGTCGCGTGCGAATGTAGGCATCGATTGCGCCCACAATGCGCGCTCCGTCGACCTGAAGCATCGGGAAACCTCCGTTGCGACGCTGACGATCCATGCGCTGAGTGACAATGTGCAAAATCTTTTGTAGATACTCACTGTAACTTTCAGCTGTAAACAAGTTGGCATCCACCTTGTAGCGGCCAAACTGCGTTTGAGTTGTGATTTCTTGCGATATAAAGGTTTCTCCCTCGGTAGCAAGAAAAGTGCGCAGTGTATCGATGGGAAAGGCAGTAAACTTAGCCAGCTGGTTGATGTCGACCTCGGCCTCGCACAGTTCCTCGTCGGCCTCGCGCAATATCACCGGCCAGGCCATGTCGTATTGTGCATAGTCGGGCTTCAAGCCTACACGCATGATGTCGCCCGTGGAGCCGCCCGTAGCCACATCGCCGCCATCAATGCCGGCAAGTCCGTTGTCAAGCAAGTCTTTATAGAACTCGAGAAATGCGGGATGCTCAATGATCGAAAGCATGTCGATATAGGTAGACGGGTCCCCGTGCTGCACAAGCACACGCTTGCGGTCTTCAAGCTTAATGCTGCTGTATTCAGGCTCGCGCCACATCAATCGCAAGCCACGCCCTATTGTCTGCTCAAGCAAGATGGGAGCGTCAGAAGCACGCAGGGGCACAATGACGCATATATTGTTCACGTCAAATCCCTCACGCAGCATGAGCACCGAGACGATGACTTTGGGGCTCTTGTGGCGGTCAATGTCAAAAAGTCGTGTCTCCACTTCTTTCCACTCCTTTTCCACGACGTTGCCTTTTGCATCGCTGTCGATGCGCAGCACATCGGCATTGTCGAGCCCCTCGCCTGTCAAGAAATCGACCACATAGGGCGAAACTTGGGTATCCTCGCACACAACAAGCATTTTAGGATTTTTCCTCTCGTCGATTTCAGTAAAATCTCTTTCCAGCTTGCGCAGTTTGGTGAGTCCAGCCCTGAGCATGACACGCTGGCCGTTGCATAACCCTGTTACCCGTCCTCTTACACGCTGGGCTCGGTAATCAAGCCTGGGCAGATCGGTGAGCTCTTGCCGGCGATCAATCAGCAAGGTTTTCACCAGTCTCATGCGCATAGCTGTGGGCAAGTCGAAATCAACCACAATGTGCGGGAAATAGCACTTCACCTGGTTTCTACCCGAGCCACGTGTGTCGAAAGGTGTTGCCGAGAAATCCACTTGCATGAATCGATCGCCCTTGGGCGAGGCTATGGCATTGAGCCCCTTCTGCCACTCCACTTCTTCGACCTCGCCATTGCGCTTGAGCTCATGTATGTGATGGGCCTCATCGTTGATCACCATGATGTCGTCGAGACTTGCAAGATAGTCGAGCTCGGTACCGCCCAGCACCCTGCCGTCGATGGTATTGAGGTCGTTGCCTGCCGCCTTGCCAGGTCGCAAGGGCAGCAAGTCGGCTACAATGGCCGGCGCATCGCAGGCACTGGCTTCGTCGCCATGCGCGTCAAACTCGTTTTCAAACAAATGCCAATTGGTGAGCGCTATGATCCCGTTCCCCGTCACCTTGCGACCTATGCCGTCTTCCTTGGTCACAATATTGTTTTGAATGAACGACAACACCTCGTTGCGGTACATCTCGGGAATAAAGAGATCTTGATTTCTGCAATAGTCGTTGGTTGTGAAGTCGCGCGTGCCATCTCCTGGCCTCATGCTGCCACAGAAGGCATCCTTGAGCCGCTCATACACGATGAGCCCTGGAGCCACTATCAAGAAATTGCGAGTGTATCGCCCCGACGGCTCTGCCTCGTGCAAGGCATTGAGCATTTGCCACAAGATGAGGGCATGCATCACCCAGGTCTTGCCCGTGCCGGTAGCCATCTTCACAGCATACTTTGGTATCCTGTATTTGGACTGTGCCAGCTGGACAAGGTCGAGCTGGTCAACAAGATCAGGGGTTATCTCGGTGTAGTGGTCGAGTACCGTCGTCGACCTGAGCACCTCGTGCAGATAGATGACATTGAGGATGGCCTGTCGCTGCCCCTCGTGGAAGTTGAGTGTGCGCTGGTCGCAACGTGCCTCGCCAAACCAGTAGTTCAGCAGGTGGGCAGTGATGGGGGTGACTTGGGCCAGCATCGTGCCGTCGACCCAGGCCTTGGCTGTCACATCGGTCAAGCGGTGGGCCAGCTCTATCGAGATGTTGCTTGAGTTAATTGCCATTGTTGAGTTCCTCCTTATTTTTCACAGTGAGTACGACTTGGCTTTCAAAGCCAAACACATCGACGGCTTTCACACACACGCGGCGGTCGTCGAGGTGGGGCACCGTCAAGCAAGTGCTGTACACACAATGCAACGCATCGTTGTCGTTGCTGGTATTCTCGCGATAGTCTTGCCAGGTAGAGCGGAAGGTGATGCCGTCATAGTCGGGATCGATGCTCCAGTACTCGATAAGCGAGAGCGGGTCATCGCTCATGAGCACTTGTAGCTTGAGCTTGTCTTTCTCGTCGAGCGGGATATTGTCGGGCGAAAGCAGGACATAGTTGTCGAGCGTGACCGTGATTTCGTCCTTCCCGTCGCACGTGTTCACCTCAATGGGCTTTACTACAAGATATTGCAGTGAGGAGAACCGCACGGCCTTGTCGCGAATGAGCTTGTCGTAGCCTTTCTTGGAAAGCTTGTCCATCAAGTCGGGCGGGATAACGAGCACCTCAACATTGCTGTCTTTATATTGCTGAATGGCCTGCGAGATATCGAAGGCAAAGTTCCAGCCCAGCACCACCACCTTCTGCCAGTCGCCACCCAGCAGCGAGGCCTTGGCCTCTACAGCCCGTCTTATGGTAGAGGCTGTGGTGAGACGGTTGGGGCTGTCGGCCATAACGAGTGTCCTGGAGCCCTTGACGTAGCCAAAGTTGCGGTCGGCACATTGCTCGGCTGTAAAGGGCAGCGCACCATACAGGCCCAGCACGATTTGGCTCAAGTCGCCTATGCGCTTCACCAGGCGGTTGTTGCGGAAGGCCTCCTTCTGATAGTCGCCTATGCTCTGATATAGGAAGGGCTTCACGTCCTGGTCGATGAGCCGCTTGCGCATGATGAGCGAGGCCGGCTTGCCTATGTCGCCCGTTATCCACCGCCGTCCCAGTCTCTCGGCCACTGCCGCCGTGGTACCGCTACCCCCAAAGAAATCACACACCAAGTCGCCCTCGTTGCTACTCGCCTTGATAATACGCTCCAACAATGCCTCTGGCTTTTGGGTGGCGTAGCCAAGCATTTCCGATCTATATCGATCTGTAGTATAGATGTCTTTCCACCAATCCTCGCATTTCTTTCCTATTTGTTTAAGTTCTGTCACTCGATTAGCATTTCCATCAGTACTTCCAAAAACTTGACCTGTATTGTGAATGCCACTTTTATGTTCTATATACTGCATGTTAAATTTATGTTCCCTATTCTTAGAATAGAATAAAATAGTATCATGCTTTCTACTAAAAGCATTTGCTACAGCAGTAGGGCCAGAATAGCACCAAATTATTTCATTGATAAAATTCTCTTTCCCAATGATTTCATCCATCATCACCTTTAAATAGGCACTCACATGCCAATCGATGTGGACATAGATGCTTCCTTTTTCAGAAAGCAACTCGCGCATCAACACCAGCCGCGGATACATCATCCTAAGATAAGAAACAGTTCCTTCTTTCCATGTATCGGCATAGGCAAATTGCTCTATCACCGTCGGTTTCTGGTCAAGGCTCACCCCAGGCAGATTTATTTTGGTTCGGTAGTCAGCCTTGGAGTCGAAGGGTGGGTCGATGTAGATCAAGTCCACCTTGCCGCGCAGCGAGGGCAGACCGCTGTCGGGGTCGCCGGCAAGCAAGGCTTGCAGGGTGAGCAGGTTGTCGCCATAAATAAGGCGGTTCATCCACTGGGCTGCGCCCACGGCCTGGTTGTAGGCATTAGGCAATTTGGGTTGCTGGCCGCTGAAGATGCCCGAGGTGTCTTTGCACGGCAACACGATTTCGTTGGTTTGCAAGCCTATGCGCGTGCCGCTGTCGAGCCGCCCCAGCACGCGCTGGGCCTCGGCCCTACCCTCACGCGCTATCTCGGGCAGTTGTTCCAATAAAGTCTTTGTCATTGCATTAATAGTGTAATTAGTTATTAATGCGTGTGCACTTTATTCTACCAAACGCGGTTTCAGCAAGCACCCCATTGCGCATATAAAAATGCAGAACGTGGGCGAAAGAACTCGTCCACGTTCAGAGGTACTTGGCGGAAACCTACAAATCAAGACAAGCCAAACGCCCACGCATATCGCGGGCATTCGCTCTTTATTCCTGATTTGTTCTTTCCACCGCCAAGTTTCCTGAACGTTTTGAATAAATAGCAAACGCTAAGATCCACAATGTCGTTGTCCTTGCCCGTGCGGGACAAGAACTTTGTAGAGACAAAGATACAAAAAATACCAATTTTCAATCTTCCCTTCTCAGTTTTTTCCTCCTTAATTCAAAAGAAAAATCTACCAACAGCAAGGTGGGAAGAAAAGAGGCTGTGCCGTAAAACTTTATTACGACACAACCTCTCAGTATAGTGTGTGATGGCGGGCTGGGGGGCGTCAGGGCTGCAGGAGGAGGGCCCGGAGCAGGGTGCTCACTATGCCGCGCAGCTTGCTGCCGGCACTCTCTTGCATGGCCTCGACCATGGCGGTGCCTATCTCGGCCTTGTCGCTCACC
>SAMEA3663095__coassemble_1961_pt1 | contig 10265 bp, 4 predicted proteins | sample SAMEA3663095__metabat2_high_PE_002 | metagenome-assembled genome bin SAMEA3663095 (sample SAMEA3663095) | pig gut metagenome | biome: pig gut; feature: pig-associated habitat; material: faeces | place: France | collected 2012 | reverse complement strand
CATGTCGATATCGTTCTCGATATCGTGAATGTGATACTTGCGGGCGTCGCTTATGCTCACCAGCGAGCCGTCGCTGGCCGTGGCAATCGAGGGGATGCGGTAGAACTTGGAGTAGTAGTCGCCCGGGGCATAGAGCACCTTGCGCACGGGCACAAGCACCCGCGAGCCATATTGCTTGGGCGTGCCCTGGCGCGAGATGGCGGCGCTGCCCATCTTGGTGATGTTGGCACCTATCTCGGTATAGTGCTTGAGCGGGCCGCCTATCTCGGGGAGCTTGTCGAGGCTCACCTGCTTGATGTCGGCAGTGATGTAGATCACATAGCGGGTGCCGCTCTTGAGGGCCACATTCGACGTGAGCGACTGGGTGGCACTCTCCAGGTCGCTGGTTTGGGCCAGCAAGATGGCATCGCTCTTGTTCACCGGGTCACGATAGTCAAACACCTTGGCAAAGGTGGTCGACACCTGAGTGGGCTGTGTGGTGTTGGGGCCCGCCGAGTACTGGGAGCCGTCGTAGACCCGCGCCCACACGCACACGCGGCTCACGAAGTCGCGGTAGGTGGCCATCTTGGAGGCGTCGGTCACCCAGCTCTGCCCACCCAGCAGGGTGAAGCCAATCTCGGGCTTGGAGCCGTCGCCAGTGTACTCGCCGAAGGCCAGCACCTCGTTCTGGTTGCCCAGACCCACGTAGCCCACCTCCTGCCACACGTGGCCGGCCTTGAAGCTGCCCGTGCTGGCAAAGTTGGCTGCATGCCCGGCCACTGTGGCCGCAGCAATGCACAAAACAATCAACAACTGTTTCACTAATAGTTTCTGTATCATGAAATAGTTTCCTTTGGTAATGCAAAATCAATAAAAAAACTCTGCGTCGAGTTCCATTCACCCCCTTGGCTACAAGCCGCCAGAATGCAATGGACGCGCCTTTTTATTCCAAAATCTACCACAAAATTACTAAAAAGGAGAGAAAAAAACGAAAATTAATAGGGCTTTTTGGACCACAAAAGGGAAAATCATACCAAAAACGGCAGCGGCGACGAGGGCACGCGCTTCCCCGCTACAGAACATCAAAAATAGTGGGCGGCAGTCATCGAAAGACTGCCGCCCACCGCGGGAATTATAATCACTTAAGCAGGATTTAGCGCATTGACGTTTATTTCTTGGTCATCGTGAAATAAGCCTTGCCGTCGCACAGGGCATAGAGCTTGACCAGATAGGTGCCAGCCTGGGCGAGTGTCATGTCGGCGCCGCCTTGCACAAGGTTGTCGGGCGAGCCACCCCAGTTGTAGACCCAGTCGTGATTGGCACGGAACTTCATCTTGCCGGCGTTGAGCACGGCAGTGGTCTCCCAGCAGCCGTCGGCAGCATTGTAGGTGAGCTCGGTATCGGTGTCCCAGTTGCCGTTGACGGTGCCGATGATGCTGATTGAGCTGATGGGGGTCACCTCGTATTGCATCTTGGTGAGGTCGACCTTCATGGCATAGTAGCCAGCCTTGGCAGGGCCGCAGTTCACCTCGCCCTCTTGCACGAGGTTGCCCAGGGCGCCACCATTCTCCTGGCCCCAGTCGCCGTTCCAGTCGCTCTCGTTGGGTCTGAACTTGTACTCACCGTTGAGGTAGGCAAAGCCCAGATACACGCCGTTGAACTTGGGCGATGCCAGCGGCACCACCGACGACCAGCCTGTGTTGTTGCCTATCTCGTAGATGTACTGCGAGAAGCTCAAGCCCTCGTAGCTCCACGTCTGGTCGAGCAGGTTGAAGGTGAACTTGTAGAACTTGAAGTTGCCGTCGAGCTTGGTGGCAACGATGTTGCCGCCGGCATTCTTGTCGGCAAGCTTGCCCTCGGCGCCGTCGACAGCGGCCGTCACACACTTGGTCCAGTCGCCGGTGCCAATCATCGATGCCGGCGTGAGCTTAAACTCCAGGTTGTTGCCAGCAGCAAAGACGGGCTCCAGCTTCTCGTAGGGGATCAGGATAGAGAACACGGGGTCGTCGTAGGGGTCGCCGCCGCCGTTGACCACTTCAAAGTCGGTATTGGAGTTTTCCCAATTGTTGATGTTGCCCGTGATGTAATACTTGGTGTCGATTTCGGGAGCCTGGGGAACGATGAGGTCGGTCACCGTGCCGGCATTGATCTTCACAGCGGCGCCATCTTTCATGGCCCACACATAGACCACGCCAGTCAACTTGCGAGCCACAGGGCGCTTGCCATACCAGCCAGCGACCATCGACTGAAGGTCGGAAGCACTGGCCAGGCCAGTAACGTCGGTGGTGAGGCTGTAGGGCGTGACAGCGTCGCCGCCGTTGAGCTCAAGGGGCAGGAACTCGACACGGGCCTGCGACAGGTCGTAGCCCTCGGGCAGCGTGGCAGTGCTCAGGCTGAACACGCTCATCTGGGCCGTGTCGAGGCCCACCGAGTTGAGGTTGATGGTGTCCACGCTCGAGGCTGTGAAGCCCGGGATGGTGATGGCCGTTTCCTCGCCGTTGCCCAGCGGATCGGCCCAATCGTCGTAATCACCGTTACAACTTGCCAGCAGCATTGTCGTAGCGGCCAGTAAAAATATTTTCTTCATAACTTTATTCATCGTGATAAAATTGAATCAAGAGCGGGAAGCGCGCGGGCGCCAGCCCGCTCTTGTGGGAGTTAATAACTTTTTATTGTGCTACGAAGTAGTAGTAACCAGTGATATCATTGAAGTAGACGGTATAGGTGCCGTCGGCAGTCACATTGATATTGTCGCCGCCCAGCTTGCCAATGCCGTAGGGGAACACCGTGCTGCCCCAGCTTGTGGTCCAGGCGCCGTCGGCAGCAAACTTGAGCTGCTGGCCGGCCTTGAGCTCGACGGTAGCGGTCCAGTCGTGGTTCTCGGTTGCGAGCGGGTTCTTGGCGGTCATGACATTGCTTGTGGGATCCCAGCCGTCGCCAGGCTGATAGCTGCCAGGCATGGCAATTTGCGTGAACACGCTGGGAGTGATGCCGTCGACAGGAGTGATCGAGAGCTTGTCGGTAGCCGTGTTGAGCACCACCTTGTAGTAGCCGGCAGTGGCGATGGTGAAGTTCTTGGCGCCGCCGTCGTTCTTGACAGGGTTGTCGAGGCTGCCGTCGGAGCTGCCCCACTGGATGTCCCAGTTGCCAATGATGTTGACCAGCTTGAACTCGGTGCCAGCAGGCAGGAAGCCTTCCCACTCAATCTCGCCACGGCCCGTCTTCTTGTCGTAGTCATTGCCGTACACAGGCAGCAGCGGCACGGTGCCGGCCTCGCTATTCTTCCAGCCGCCGTCTTCGGCGCCGATGTTGTTACCCACCAGGTACCACAGCTCGAGAGGAGCATCCCTGAGCTCTACATAGTAGGGGTTGACCATGACTTGCACAGTATTGGAATACACAGTCGAGGTCACGCCGCCGGGGCCTGGAGTCTGGGCCTTGCAGCGCACAAACACGGTGTCGACCTCGGGCACAGCGTCTTCTTTCCACTTGCTCAGGTACTCGAGAGCGGTAGCCAGCTTGGCGGCATCGATACTGCCGCTGGGCGTGTGATAGGCATCGTCGAGGATGTAGTAGTCGGCCACTGTGGCGCCGGTCTTGTCGGCGTCGGCAGTCACGTTGCTGGTGGTCCAGCTGTCGGTCGAAGAGACCTCAAAGCTGTAGTTCACAGCCACAGGATAGGCCTTGGCGCTGCCGGCATAGTTGGGCTGCGACCAAGTGAAAGGCAGAGTTTTGGAATTGGCGAGATCGATTGCATTGGGTGCCCACGACGGCGTGTTGAGCGTGAAAGTGGATGGCTCAACAAACGTAGGGTTGGAATCGTTGTCATCGCTACATGCTGTGAGCATGGCCAGGCAGCCAAGCAGCAGCAGTGTTGATTTGAATATATTTTTCATTGTTGTCGTTATCGTTTAATGAAGAGTTGAATTACACTTAACCCTGAGAATTACTTATAGCCATCGTTCTGATGCAGGTTGGGGTTGGCAATGATGTCGGTGTTGGGCAGGGCAAAGACGCTGCGGTAGCTGTCGAAGTTGCGGCCGTTGTACACGCCGCCCTTCCATTGCCACTTGTAGCTGGCATTGAGACCGGCATAGTCGCCGAAACGCTCGAGCGTGGTGCGGCGCAGGCCCTCGAAGTAGAACTCGCGCGACCACTCGTCTTCGATCTGGCCCAGTGTGTAGGTGCTGCGAGTGGCAGCATGGGCACGTGAGCGCAGAGTGTTGATGGCCTCAACAGCCTGGGCAGGAGCAGTGCCGTTGCCAGCCTTGCGGGTGAGTGCCTCGGCATAGATGAGGTAGGCCTCGGCCTTGCGCATCAAGAACACATTCATGTCGGGGAAGGTAGCATCGCTGGTGGGAGTGCCATCGGTGGTGAAGTTGGTGAACTTGCCGGTAGCATAGCCCGAAGCGAAGTTGTCGGGGTCGGTGATGTCGAGGGTGCGGCCCTTGGTGTCGAACAGGGCACGGTCGTCCTCGGCAGCCTCGACCACCTGGTAGCTGTAGCCCGAAGGAGCGTCGTCGTTGGGGAAGAATTTCCTGATGAGGTCAGGACGGCAGCGGTTGCCACCCCAAGCCTGCGCGGTCACACCGTTGACCGAGCGGTCCTTGGCATTGGAGAACCACTCGTCGTAGGCCAGGTCGTGCATGTCGCCGTCGTGGGTCGAGGCAATGAGGAAGAGGGCGCAGCCCCACGAGGTGGTGCGCTTGCCGTCTTGCAGGATGGGGAAGATGGCCTCGCGGTTGGCGCCGTTGGTGCCGTTGTCGCCCATGAAGAGCTTCTGGTAGGCCGAGAATTTCCACGTCTGGGTGCGCGACTCGCCATTGTAGTTGCTGGTCACCTCGTGGCTCGAGCCCTCGGTGCACAGCTCATAGCCCGAGTCCATGACCTTCTTGGCATAGATGGCAGCCTGGTCGTAGTCGGGGGTGCCGGCATAGACACCGCCGTTGAGGTAGAGGCGTGCCAGCAGCAGCCAGCCAGCTGCCTTGTCGACGCGGCCCCAGCGGTTGTCGCCCTTGGCGTGGGGGGCTGCATCGGCCAGCACGGCACTGTTGTCGCTGCCCTCGCCGCATATATCTTTGAGCTCGGTCACAAGCCAGTTGTAGAGGTCGGCACGCTTGATTTGCTCAGGTGCGCTGCTCGAGATGGTGGTTGTGAAAGGCACGTTGCCAAACTGATCCATCAAGAGGTAGTACTGATAGGCACGCAGGAAGCGCACCTCGGCGGTCATCACAGCGTCGCTGTCGCTGAAGGCCTTGAGATACTGGTTGCAATAGGCCACGCCCACGCACAGGCGGTAGTAAAGGCCGCGGGTCATGGGATGAGTGGCGTCGTAGGTGTTGTAGTTGAACTGCGCGATACCGTCGTCGCCCCACTTGCACATGGCCTCGTCGGTCGTGAGCTCCTGGCAGTTCCACAGCTGGCGGTACAGGCCCGAGGTGCCGCCGTCGATACCGTCGATATCGCAGTCGCCGTTGGCGCCGCCGTTGCCGGCTGTACCAAAGTTGGCATAGCACTTGTTGAAAAGTTGCGAAGCATAGACTTCGGTCTTTGTTCCTGGGTCGATAGGCGCCACGTGAAGATCGTCGGAGCAAGAAGCCAGACCCATCGACAGCATGAGAGCTGCTGCCGGAACGATATATTTAAAAATCTTATTCATTGTTGTAAATTCGCAATTAATGTGTGCACGATTAGAAACTTAAACTCAGACCCATAATCAGAGAGAACGGGCGTGGGTAAACCTGGTTGTCGATGCCACCGTCGACCTCGGGATCGATGCCCTTGTACTTGGTGATGGAGAACACGTTGCTTGCAGTGACATAGAAGCGACCGCCTATGCCCTGGTAGTTGCCGCACTTAAACAGGTTGGCAAAGCTGTAGCCCAGGGTGATGTTGTCGCACTTGAGGAACGAGGCGTTCTGCACCCAGTAGTCGCTCAGTGCGCCCTCGGTGGTGTTGGTCGTCCAGCCGTTGTCGATGCAGTACACGGGACGGTTCTGCAGGTAGTTGCCCGACACTTGCTCCATCATCGAAGTAGTGCCCACGTTGCGGTTGGTGGCCATGGCGTCGTTGTACACATAGTTGCCCAGGTTGGCACGGAAGCTCATGCCCAGGTCCCAATTCTTGTACTCCAGGCGGGTAGCCAGGCCAAAGCGCCAGGGAGCATTGGGCGACTTGTAGAAGTAGCGGTCGGCCTCAGAGATGACGCCGTCGCCGTTGCGGTCTACATACTGGCCCTCGACGGTCTTGCCGTTTTGGTCATACACCTGCTGGTACACATAGAAGCTGCTCATGGGGTGACCCACGGCGTGAGCCTGCACATATTGTCCGGTACCGCTCGAGATGCCGCCGGTCTCAACATAGAAGTTGGGGTCGGTGCTCACAAGCTCGGTAATCTTGTTGCTGTTGTAGGTGAGGTTGAAATCGATGTTCCAGCGCAGGTCGGCAGTGTTGATGGCCTTGTAGCTGATGCTGGCCTCGACACCGGTGTTGCGCATGCTGCCTATGTTGCGGTAGGTCTGGTTGCGGAAGTTGCTCATGGCAGCCACGCTGGTGTAGTTGATCAGGTCGGTGGTCTTGCGGTAGTACCAGTCGATCGAGCCGCTCAGCTTCTGGTTCCACAGGCCCCAGTCGAGACCCACGTTGGTCGTGGTGGTAGTCTCCCACTTCAGTGCGGGGTTGTAGGCATTGGGGCGGGCCATGGTGCCGTCGCCCATGATATCGTAGAACGAACCCTGCACGCCGGTGTTGATTGCATAGTTGGCATAGTAGCTGTAGTCGCTGATGCCTTCCTGCTGGCCGGTCTTACCCCAGCCCAAGCGCAGCTTGAGGTCGCTCAGTGCGGTAGCGTTCTTCAAGAAGCTCTCCTTGTTGATGGCCCAGGCCAGAGCGGCGCTGGGGAAGTAGCCCCACTGCTGGTTGTCGAAGCCCTTGAGCCAGTTGAAGCGCGAAGAGCCGTCGGCACGGAAGGTGAAGGTGAGGAAGTAGCGCTCGGCATAGTTGTACTGCATACGTCCGAAGTAGGACTCCAGGTAGTTCTCGGTGCGGTAGCCCTTGCCGCTGTTTTGCAGGGTCACGATGTGGGTGGTGCCAGCCAGTGGGGTGACATTGCCGGCATCGTCGGTGGCAGTGAGTGCCGAGTTGTCGGGGTACTTATTGATATAGTAGGAGTTCTCCTTGCGCCAGAAGTGCTGCCACTCGTGGCCGGCCATGATGTCGAAGTGGTTCATGTCGTCGAAGTCCTTGTAGTACTGGAGATACTCACTCCAGGTGAGGTTCTCCTTGGTGCCGTTGGCCCAGCCGTAGCTGCCCCAGTAGCTGGCTTGCGGGCAACCGGGAAGCACGTCGGTGTTCTGCTTGCCGCCCGAGAAGTCGCCACCTATTGTGGTGTGCAGGCGCAGGTCTTCAAAGCCGTGCACCTTGTAGTCGATATCGGCGCTGCCGTTGAAGTCGTGGCTGTGGGCGCGGTCGTTCTTAAGCTCGAGGATGGCCACAGGGTTGCGCGGGGCGTTGGTGTTGGTCACCACGGGCCAGGCGCTGTCGCCCAGGTCGCTGTTGGACGAGGTCCACTCAAAGTAGTTGTTGAAGTTCTCAAAGCCGCTGGCCACGCTCACGGGCTGTGTAGGATCTATGCGCAGGGCGTTGCTTATGGCACCGCCGTCGGCATAGTGGTTCTTGCCCCACATCCACTTGGCATTCAAGTTCACCACCAGGTGGTCGTTGAGCAGCGAGGGGTTGAGGTTGGCGCTCACGGTGTAGCGCTTGAAGTCGGAAGTCTTGACGATACCTTGCTCGCCCGTGTAGCCCAGGCTCACGCGATAGGGCAGATACTTGCCCACCGAGCCGCTCACCTGCAGGTTGTGGTCGGTCGACCAGGCGGTGCGCAGGATTTCGTCCTGCCAGTTGGTGCTGGCAGTACCCAGCAGGCCCACAGCCGTGTCGTAGAGGCTGGAGCCGTCGTACACCTTCTTGACATAGTCGCGATACTCGTCGCCGCTCATCACGTCGATGGTCTTGCGCTTCACGCTCATGGTGACACTGCCGTTGTAGCTCACCTGGGGCTTCTGGCCGCGGCGTCCCTTCTTGGTAGTGATGATGATGACGCCGTTGCTGCCGCGGCTACCGTAGATGGCGGTTGCCGAAGCGTCCTTCAAGACGTTGAAGCTCTCAATGTCCTGAGGGTTGACCATAGCCAGGCCGTTGGGCATGCCCTTGATGCCGTTGTTGTCCATGGGGATACCGTCGATCACGACCAGAGGGTCGTTGCTGGCGTTGAGCGACGAGCCGCCGCGAATGCGTATCGTCGACGAGCCGCCAGGAGTACCGCCCTGGCTGGTCACGCTCACACCGGCCACCTTGCCGGCAAGCATGTCCTGGGCGTTGACCACGACACCCTTGTTTTTGGTGTCGGGCTTGATAGCCGTTACCGAACCCGTAAGGTCGCTCTTCTTGGCGACACCGTAACCGATGACCACCACCTCGTTGAGCGCTTGTGTGTTCTCGTTGAGGGTGATCACCAGGTCGGGGGCAGCCGAGACCGTAAGGGTCTCATAGCCCACCGAGGAAATTTGGAGCTTGGCTCCCTGGGCCACGTTACTAAGTGTGAAGTTACCGTCAAGATCGGTAGCTACACCCTGAGTAGCGTTGCCAACGACGCGCACACTGGCGCCGATCACAGGCTCGCCTTGAGCATCCTTAACATTACCATTCACAGTAATCTGTGCATAGGCTCCGATGGAAAGAAACAATCCCATCAAGAGGGCAAGAACCCGCAATGGGATTCTAATGTTTACCTGCTTCTTCATTACTTTTATTAAATTTTAAGTTTAAAACGTGAAAGATTTCAAGTTTAAGTTGATATACACAAAAAATCTTGGTCAATTAGCTCATAAAGCTTAATTAGCACTGCAAAATTAGGTCATTACATTTTATTTAACGTTCTATTTTTCTGACAAAAACCTTATTTTTCTGTGCAAACGTTTGCACTTCTGCCCACACTATCGACAGTGGTAGTTTTTTAAATTTTTGGATATTATTTACGCAATCGTTTGCATGAATTAAATATTTTTTCTACCTTTGGCCTTGGATTGCTAACTAAACTAAATAAACCACAACAAATTGACCTATATCAAAAGGTGAAAACACAACAAAAGGGTTATAGGGCTGGACATTTCAATCCAGCCCTATAATTTTTCACCGAAGACCTACAGGGGCAGTGTTGTGGCTCATGTGGCTCAGGCAGGTCATGACGCTAAGCTGAGAAATGAAGCACTGGCGGCGGCTTGCTGCCACTGCCGGCAAGACCGCCAAAAGGGCATGAAAGCAATTATAACCAACCGAGTTTACCTAACACAGAGGAGAGAAAGATACAATGAGTGAGAAGCAGCAAATGACGATGAAAGACATAGCCAGGATGCTTGGCGTGTCGGTGGCCACAGTGTCGCGCGCGCTCAAAGACAGTCCCAGCATAAGCCGCGAGCAGCGCGAGAAGATACAGCGCTTCGCCCGCGAGCACAACTACTTCCCCAACGTTGTTGCCGCCACCCTGCGCCACAGCAAGCTCGGCCCGGGCAAGGTGATAGGCGTGATCATCCCGCAGTTCACCCACTACTACTTCTCGTCGGTGCTGAGCGGCATCGAGGAGCAGGCCTATGAGCGCGGCTACCGCATCATCGTGGCACAAAGCAACGAGAAATATGAGCGCGAGGTGGAGATATGCAGTTCGCTCTACCAGAACAAGGTGTGCGGCATCATCGTGAGCCAGGCCAAGGACACCGAGAAATATGACCACTTCCAGTATCTCATCGACAACGGCGTGCCCCTTGTGTTCTACGACCGAATATGCGCCGGCATCAACTGCAGCCGCGTGGTGGTCGACGACTACCAGGGCAGCTACCGGGCGGTGAACTATCTCATAGGGCGGGGATGCAGGCGTGTGGCCTTCTTCGGCTCGCCGCTGAACATGGAGATAAGCAAGAACCGCTACAACGGCTACAAAGATGCCTTGGTGCACAGCGGCCTCAATCTCGACGAGAGCCTGGTGAAGATATGCGACAACCGCGACGAGGCCGAGCGCACCGCCCCGGGCCTGCTCGCTCGCAAAGACCGGCCCGACGGCTTCTTCTGCGTCAACGACGACACGGCCATAGGCGTGCTCTACACAGCCAAGCGCATGGGGATCGACGTGCCCCACGACTTGCAGATATGCGGTTTCACCAACGGCTACCGTGCCGTGGCCTGCGACCCCCAGCTCACCACAGTGGAGCAGCGTGGCGTGGAAGTGGGCC
>SAMEA3663095__coassemble_1950_pt1 | contig 10335 bp, 8 predicted proteins | sample SAMEA3663095__metabat2_high_PE_002 | metagenome-assembled genome bin SAMEA3663095 (sample SAMEA3663095) | pig gut metagenome | biome: pig gut; feature: pig-associated habitat; material: faeces | place: France | collected 2012 | reverse complement strand
GGTTGCAAAGGTACTGCTAATTCTGATACTGCCAAAACTTTTTGCAACTTTTTTTCAACGCGCAAACCGCTGCAACCGCGCAACAGACTGAACGACAGCCACAAAAAACACTAAAAAAATTTTCAACATTTCCCCCCTGCCACAAGCCAACTGCTGTGGAAAGGTGGTAAGGGCACATGATGTCATTGCTTTGTGTCGTTGTCGAGAGCTGGCGACAGCTGCTGCGGCAACGTCTTTATATACAGGTCGCGTTGCGGGAAAGGAATCTCGATGTGATTGTCGTTGAGCGTGTTGTAGATGGCCTCCTTGATTTGGCCCATGAGCACGATTTTCTCGACCACGAGGGTCCACACTGCCACGATGAGGTTGACGCTGTTGTCGCCAAAGCTGTCGAAGAGCACAAGAATCTTGTGATTTTTCAGATCCATGACCGGCCGGCCGTACTTGTCGTTGCGCTGAAGCTTGAGAATATTGGATTGCAAGAGCTCACGCACGTGCTCGACATCGACGCCATAGGCCACGCCCACCGGAATCTTGATGAGCTCATAGGAATTGTTGCGCGTGAGGTTGCGGAAATTTTTGGCAAAGAGCGTGGAGTTGAGAAACGACATGAGGCAATCGTCGGTAGTGACGATCTGCACACTCTGGTAGGAGATGCTGTCGACACGCCCTTGCACGCCGTCGCACTCTATCCAGTCGCCCACGCGCAGGCGGCCTGCCATGAGCGAGATGCCATAGAAGAAATTGTTGAGCAAGTCTTTCATGGCAAATCCAATGCCTGTGGCAAGACCTGCGGTGACAATAGAGATGCCCGACTTGGGGATGCGCAGCAGTATCAAGGCAAAGATGGCATAGGCACCCCACACGAGAATGGCAATGACGTTGTAGCCCAGGGTGAGGTTGACCTCGTTGGCCCGTACGGTCGACTTGCCAGTTTTCTTTTTTTGATACTTGATGCGCAAGTGGCGGTAGATGGCCTGGATGGCATAGTTGAGGTACCTGAACAGGAACCAAGCCGCCACGACTACCACAATGCTGAAGATGGACAGACGCACCACGCCCTCGACGTTGAGGAAGGGATAGAGGAAGATGCTCACGCAGGTGTCGCCCAGATTGAAAACGTCGGCCGCCATCTTGATAGAGAGCAGCAGCGAGTAGGCGCCGGCAATGGGCACAAGCGCCTTGTGCACAAAGTCGAAAAACCAGGTGTGGGTGATGTAGTCGCCCTTGCGCACCCCCGCGGCAATCTGGGCATCGGTGATGCCGCTGTCGCGCAGGCGGTCGTAGAGGCGGGCCTTCTCATAGATGTCGAGCAGGCGGAAAGCCAGGGTGAGCGCCTGGATGGCAGTGAGCTGGAAGAGCCACCATATCACCATCTCGACCGACATCAACGTGCGTCCCGACCAGGTGAGCAAAGTTGCCACAAGAATCACGCCCAGCGAGGCCCATGCATAGAGGTGGTCGTATTGCGGAATTTTGTCGACCGAGCTCAGCGGGACCCGGGAGTGGACTACCGGGCGCTTGAGTTTTTTAAACACGGCGGCAATGCCGCTGGCCACAACGGTATCGTTGTTGATGCCCGAGGCAAGGGTGGCATTGCGGGCAAGCTGGGCGGCCGACCTGCGTCCAGCCTTCTCTTGCTCCTTTTCTATTGAGTCGAGCTGGTCGTCGATAGCCTTCTGGTCGGCATCGTCCTCGTCGTCTTGCGGCTGGGCGGGAGTCGTCGACTCGTCGAGCACCTCGCTCTCGGGCAGCTTGCCCGAGTTTCTTTTCAGGGCAAAGAGTTGCCATATCGAGAAGAGCAACGCAACGGGGGGAAACACGAGATTGACAACATTGTTGGGAATAAAGATGATGCGGAAGATGATGATGACCAGCCCCAACAGCACCATAGGCAGGTAGATGGCATAGCCGTAGCGCATCTGGTTGTAGCGCAGGCGCACGAGCAGCGAGAGCGTGATGGCCGTGAGCAGCCAGGCATACTCGACGAGCAGGCCGCTGGCCATGACAAAGAAATTGTGGGTGAGGAATGCCTTCACCGTCTGCACACTCAAGGCAAAAATCAAGGCGCCCAGCGAGATGCCCACAAAGGGCTTGAGCATGTGCAGTTTTTTCCAGCGGCGATCGCGCTCGGCCTCGTCGGGGGCACTTTTGATCCACTTCAAGCGCTTGGCGTTGCGATAGGACACATTGACAAACAGAAAGCTGAAAACCACGGCCACCAGCAAGTAAAACACGACAAACGACACATAGCCCATGACGATGGGGCCGCGCCACTCGGAGCGCACCTTGCCATAGCTGCCATGGTAGGAGTACTTGTTGTCGATGGCCTCCTTGGCCTGTTGCCAGTAGCGTCCCAAGTGTTCCAGCACCTTGAAGTAGTTGTCGCCGGTGTCCTGGAATATTTCTTGCTGAATGACGCCATAGCGCTTCTTGGCATACTTGTCGAGGAGCGAGAGGTTGTAGTTCATCGCACATAGGCCATGCTGTCTTGACGCAGTGTGTGGCGCAACTTCACGCAGTTGCCACGCAGAGCCCTGGCATAGCTCAGGCACATGGCGCGGTCGTGCAGCGAAGTCGAATCGAGCTCAAAGGGAGCCTTCTCGTTTTTGCCGCCTGGCCGCGGGCGGAAGGGCTTGCCAGCCTTGTGGCCCATGCCCATGGGGTCGATCATGGGCGGAGGCAGAATCTCGAGGCTGTAGATGAGGCCGTCGTAGCGGGCGATTTCGGCATCGAGATTGTTGTTGATTTTGTAATATGGCAGGCGTTTCTCGCCAAACTGCCTGTAAAGTGCAGTGGCCTCGTTGCAGGCGTAGGTGAGGTCAAACACATAGTCGCGCTGCTGCGAGTAGAGCATCAAGCCTATCTGGTTGCTCTTTTTCATGTAGAAGAGCATCTTTTCATGCTGGGTCTTGCTCATCTTTTTCAGCCCGGCCATGAGCTGCTGCTGCTTAAGATAGGACTGCTGCAGCTCTACACGCAGCACTGCGAGCGACTGTTTCAGATTTTTCTCTTGCAACACGGCTTGCGAGGGCAGGCTTGCCCACAGTGCGAGAAGAAGGATGATGACAACTTTTTTCATAAATTCGCAATTTATCGCTGCAAATGTAATGAAAATGACGGAAAAGCGTATCAGTCACTCGACAAAAGGCTGAAATTTAGCGACAATCGCCACACGCAGCATGGGCTCTGCCACGGGACCCATACTACCTGTCGAGCCGGAACACGATGCGCAGGCGGCCGGCGGCATAGCGGGTGCTCGAGATGCGAAAATGGCCTATCTGGGCAGTGTGCTCGACGTGAGTGCCGGCACACAGGCAGTGGTCATAGTCGCCCACGCTCACGATGCGCACTGCCTGGGTGGCGCCCTCGGGCAGGCGGCCCAAGTCGAAGCGAGAGGCCACCTCGGCCTGAGTGGCATAGGTGCAGGTCACAGGCAGGTCGGCAGCAATCACCGCGTTTACCCTCGCCTCGACCTGGGCGATCTCCTGGGGGGTCAAGGCACGCGGAAAGTCGTAGTCGAGTTTCGACTTGGTGCGCTCCACATGAGCGCCCACGGCACGCTGGCAGCCAAACAACTTCACCATTGTGCCATTGAGAATGTGCTCGGCAGTGTGCATGGGAGGAAACTCCTGCTTGTGGTGCTCGTTGAGCACAGGCTGTTGAGTAGTCATGAGCTATTACATTTTGGAGAAAAAGTGCATGGTCACCGCCTTGAGTCGCGACAGCCGCTCGCGCAACACCATGCGTATCGCGCTGAAGCCGCCACTCTGGTAGTTGCCGCAGTCGTAGGCCACGCAATCGAGGCCGTAGTCGCGGGCCATATACAAGGCGCGCTCGTTGTGGAAGCGTTGCGAGATGACGGTGAAGCGGTGCAGGCGATAGACCTGGCGGGCACGCGAGATAGACTGGATGGTGCTATGGCCCTTGCCATCCTCGACGATGACGCCCTCGGGCACGCCACGGCGCTGCAGGTCGACTCGCATCATGGCAGGCTCGTTGTAGGCACCGGTGTGGTTGCCGCTGATGAGCACCGTGTCGATCTTGTGCAGCCTGTAGAGCTGCGCGGCGGCATCGACACGGCGGTAATAATAAGGATTAGGGTCGCCATAGCGATTGAGGCGCCCTGTGCCCAGCAGCAGCCCCACCCTGTTGTGAGGCAAAGCGCGGGCATCGGTGTAGCACAGTCCTGTAGCGGCCGCAGTCACCTGCCACTCGCAAAAAGCCGAGTAGAGCACAAGCAAAACAAGCAAGGCGGCGAGCCACGCGACCGCCGCCTTGCCTGTGTGTCGTTTCACTGCTGGCGAGTCAGAACGATGCGGCATGGGTCAGTAGGTCTTCTTGCGGTTGAAGAAATCCTGCATGTCGGCCTCGGTCTCGCCGTAAACATCAAAGTACACCTTGCGCGGGGCTGTATCGCCCAGTATCATCACCGTCATCTCGTCGCACACCTGGGCGCCGTCGCGCCTGGCCACACTTTGCGAAATAACGTCTTTGACGTGGAAAATGTCGTAAAGAATCTCATACTCGTCGTTCACCTGCGTGACCTTGAAGGCCGTGTCGGGGGTGGCGCCGTCGCCAGTAGCCTTTATCACCTCTTGCAGGCGCTTCACCTTGTCGCGCAGCTGCCGGGTAGCAGCCTCGTCGATAGCTCCCAGGTAGCTGGCATTGGCAGCTTTCTTGAGCAGCAGCAGCGAGAAGGGGTCTTGCTCGAGGGCATCGAGATACATGAAATAGGCCACACGGTAGTCGCGGTTGCGGTAAAGCTGGTTGGCCGTAGCCACGAGCGCGGTGAGCGGCACAAAGCCGGCAAACGGGGTGGCATAGTAGGCTTGGGCTATCTGGTCGAGGGTGAGCGCGGCATCGCCGCTGGCAAAACGCTTCACAATATCGTCGTAGGTGCTGCGGTCGTTGTCGACAAAACTCTTGAGTGTAGTGTAGTTAACAGTTATCTTTTCCATTGTGATTGGAATATTCTATATATTGACAAGTGCAAAATTACATAATTATTTTCACAATTCACAAGCGCATTGCCACGAATTGTGATTACGCCTTTCTTTTCTCCTCGTCCTTGGCATCGGCAAAACGGTTGGGGAACTCGATAGTGAGGCGTTGACGGCGGCAGGCACGCACGATGAGCCAAATGCCAAGCACAATGAAGGGGATAGAAAGCAGCTGCCCCATGTCGAGACCGAGGCGTGCACGCATGGCAATTTCCCACGGTTCCTGCACATTTTTGACATACTCTATCACAAAACGCGCCAGGAAGATGCCCAGCATAAAGACGCCGAAGATGAGTCCCGGGCGCTCCTGGTCGTTGCGTTTCCAGTACATCCACATGCACAGCCCGAACACCAGCAGGTAGCACAACGCCTCGTAGAGCTGCGTGGGGTGGCAGGGCACGGTAAACACCGGGGGGGCGCCCTGCATCCACTCGTTCACGTTGTCGACAAAGCGGAAGCCCCAGGGCAACGACGTGGGACCGCCATAGATCTCGTGGTTGAAGAGGTTGCCCAGGCGTATGAGGGCTGCCACCAGGCCCACCGGCACCACAAGGCGGTCGAGGGTCCACAGCATCGAGCGCTTGGTCACCCAACGGGAGTAGAGCCAAATGGCGATGAGGATGCCTATCACACCGCCGTGGCTGGCCAGGCCGCCTTCCCATATCTTGGGTATCTCGCTCAAGTGGCGGCTGTAGTAGTCCCAGTCATAGAAGAACACATGCCCCAGGCGCGCGCCGACGACCGTGGCAACGATCACATAGAAAAACAGCGATGCCACCCAGCGCTCGGGTGCACCCTCGTGGCGGAACTCGCGCCACACAACCTCGTAGCCCGCCCAAAAACCGATGGCAAACATCAGGCCGTACCAGCGCACGGTGGCCAGGTGGCCAGAGATGATGTCGGGGCTCGCAGTCCAAGTGATAAAATCAAGCATAATATTTACCAGAATGATAATGCCGCAAAATTACTGAAAAAAAACGTAAGTTGCATTGATTGCCCAATTTTATGCCCAAAATAAAGGTGATGCCAGAAAAATGGCGTAACTTTGCACACTAAAAAAACATAGCGGCCCGTGCACAGCTTTACTGGCCCAATACAAAGAGAGAAAGAGACTATGAGGGAGAGTGTGAACAACGACACTGTGGATCAATGCTTTCAAGAGCACAAAGAAAAAGAGCTGCTGGTGCAGCGCAAGCTCGACTTGCTGCTGCGCACCGGCTGCCTGCTCATGGAGAGCAGTGCCGACACGAGCCGCATCATGCGCAACATGAAGCGCACGGCCACCTTCCTGGGCCTGCCCTTGAAAAACCTGCACATCTATGTAAACTACAACATGCTCATGGTGAACCTGGGCGACGAGGAGCACTCGTTCACCAAGTTTCAGCGCGTCGATCGCCACGGCATCAACTTCGACACCATCTCGTTTATCTCCAAGCTTTCCTACAGGGCCATCAGGCTCGACTTCACGCTCGACGACTATGAGCGAGAGCTCGACCGCATCAGTCACAAGCCGCGCTGGTACAATCGCTGGCAAGTGGCCGTGGGGGCGGGCTTTGCCTGCGGGGGCTTCTGCATTCAGTTTGGATGCGACTGGACAGCCTTTCTCTATTGCTCCCTGGCAGCCATGACAGGACTCTACCTCAAGATGTGGCTCGATGCCAAGGGGGCCAACCAGTATGTAAACATTGCCCTGGCAGCATTTGTCTCCACCTTGCTGGCATGGCTCACGACCTTTCTCTCCAAGGACAACGCCATAGCCCAGAGCCTGCCCCGGTTCATGCTCACCAGCACCCCGTGGCACCCCATGATGGCCTGTGCGCTTTATATCGTGCCAGGCGTGCCCATCATCAACTTTGTGAGCGACATGCTCGACGGGTACGTCCAGATAGGCATTTCACGGGCAGTCAACACGCTCATGATCATTGCAGCCATGGCATTCGGCATGGTGTTTGCCATCAAGATATGCGGTGTCGACAACTTTGTCGAGAACTTGAGCATGACACCACATCACAACTACTTCACCTTTGCAGCGGCGGCAGCCATATCGGCAGTGGGATTCTCCATGATATTCAACCTGCCGCGCCGACTGCTGTGGGTGGTGGCCGTGGGCGGCATCATCGCCGTGTGCACACGCAACTTTGTGAACCTGGGGCCCAGCAACGGCAACGTGGGTCTCGACTGGGGGCTGGCCACAGGCAGCCTCATCGGGTCGGCCCTGGTGAGTATCATTTGCACGCAAGCCATGCACTGGTTTCACACGCCGCACCACTGCCTGTCGATACCCTGCGTGATACCCATGATACCGGGCGTGCTCATGTATCGCTCGCTGTTTGCCTTCATTCAGATGCACGGCGTGGTGGGGGAAGTGACTGTTGCCACCAACAACATGATACAGGCATCGCTCGTGATACTGTGCATCGCCATAGGCGTGGCCATTCCCAACATCTTTGTGCGCAAGATGATCACCACCAAGCGGCAGGAGAAGCTCATCAAGCTCGAAATCGAGCGGCGCAAGCGCCACGGCGAAATGGTCGACCTGCACGAGCTCTAAAAAAAAAATGCTGCACACTTCCTGGTTCAATCAGGGCAATCCGCACCCACAGTGAGAGAGAGAGACTCGGGTGGCATTAGCTAAATTTAATAATGACAGGAGCAAAATATCGCTGCAAATGATATAATTTTGCGGTTTCAACGATTGTACATAAAATTGCACATTAAAAAAAGACATTGCGTTTTAAAATAAAAATATAGAAATGGACTTGACTAAATTGAGATTTGGGTTAATTGCATTGTCCTTGACCCTTGCAATGCCGCAAGCCGTGCAGGCTGCAGGCAAGTTTGTACCGTTCAAATACGGCAATTTCGACTCTTGGGTCGTGCGCCATGTGCACGAGTCGGGAGTGATAGGAGGCAACACCAAGACCCTCTACGAGATAGGCCCCAGCCAGGAGTTCAACGGCAACAAGCCCTATGTGAACCTGGGTGGCTCGCCATGGGGCACCAGCAACGTGATGGCCAAGGTGATGGGCGTGGTCAAGACCAACACCTCGGTGTATCGCGACGTGCATGGCTCGGGCCACTGTGCCAAAATGGAGACCCACATCGAGACTTGCAAGGTGCTGGGCATGATGAACATCAAGGTGCTTGCTGCCGGCAGCATCTTTCTGGGATCGATGAAAGAGCCCATCACCAGCACCAAAGAGGGCCCCTCGGCACTGCACCTGGGCGTACCCTTCACGCTGCGCCCCAAGGCCTTGCGATTTGACTACCGCGTGCGTGTGCCAGGATCGAAGAACCGCATACGCCAGAACGGCTTTTCCAAGGCTACGACAGTGGCAGGCCCCGACTACTGCATCGCCGTGCTCTACCTGCAGAAGCGTCACGAGGACGCCCATGGCAACATCACAGCCAAGCGTGTGGGCACCATGGTGGTGAAATATGGCCGCTCGACGACAGGATGGGTCAACGGCGCCACCTACACGATACACTATGGCAACATCACGGGCAAGCCCTTCTATGAGGCAGCCACCATGGGTCTGCACGCCAACGAGTATGCCCGCAACTCTCACGGCAAAACCGTGCTTGTGCGCGAGACCGGCTGGGCCGAAGCCGGCGCCACGCCCACCCACATCGTGCTGCAATTCTCGTCGAGCCACGGCGGTGCCTATGTGGGTACCGTGGGCAACACATTCTGGGTCGATAACGTGGGACTCGTGTATTGATGGCAAGAGCTCTACTGCTACTGCTGTTGCTGAGCACGGCCCTGCCCGAGGGCATGGCCCAAGAGCAACGCGACACCACAGCTGTGACCAGGAAGCGCAGCCTGGTGGGCCGGTTTCTCGACTACTTCGGCGACGCCAACAAGGAGAAGAAGCACAAACGCTTCGACTTCTCGGTGATAGGCGGCCCGCACTACAGCACCGACACCAAGCTGGGTGTGGGGCTTGTGGCCTCGGGCCTGTATCACGCCACGCCGGCCGACAGCCTGCTGCCGCCGAGCAACGTGTCGATATTCAGCGACATCTCGACAGTGGGCTTCTACATGATAGGTGTGCGGGGCACCCACATCTTTCCCAGCGACCGCCAGCGCATCGACTACACCGTCTACTTCTATTCCTTCCCCACCTATTTCTGGGGAATAGGCTATGACAAGGGCGACAACGACGACAACAAGAGCAAAATGAACCGGTGGCAGACGCAGGTCAAGGCCAGCTGGCTTTTCAGGGCAAGCGGCAACCTGTTTATGGGTCCCACCATTGCTGTCGACTACATCACGGCCCACCATGTGAAGCGGCCCGAGCTGCTCGAGGGGCAGCGCAAGTCGACCTTCAACGCGGGGGCGGGAGCCACGTTGCTCTACGACACCCGCGACAATCTCACGGCGCCCCGGCGCGGCGTGTACTTGTGGCTCCAGCAAGTGTTCAGGCCGCACTTTGCGGGCAACCACTACGCCTTCACCACCACCGACGTGCGCACCAGCGGCTACATTGGCCTGTGGAAAGGCAGCACCCTGGCCCTCGACATGCGGGCGCAATTCAACTACGGCAATCCCTCGTGGGGCATGCTTGCCCAGCTGGGCGGCAGCAGCGCCATGCGCGGCTACTATGAGGGTCGCTACCGCGACAAGCACAAGATAGAGACCCAGGTAGAGCTGCGCCAGCACGTGTGGCGGCGCAACGGCATCGTGGTGTGGGCAGGGGCCGGCACAGTGTTTGACAAGCCTGGCTCCATCAAGCTGCGCCACGTGCTGCCCAACTACGGTGTGGGCTATCGCTGGGAATTCAAGAAAAACGTGAACGTGAGGCTCGACTACGGCTTCGGCAAGAAGGGGCAGAGCGGCTTCACATTCAACATCAACGAGGCCTTTTAGACCATTGTCTTCAGGCTTATAAAAAACACCTTACCGATGAGCGACAAACTACGATTCACACTCTCTCCACAATTCTTGTTTTTCTACACCATCATCGTGCTGCTGGTGCCCAACGTCACCCTGTCGATTACCGAGGGCATGCCACTGGCCGCCGCCATGGCCAACGTGCTCTTGCCAGCCTGCCTCTACACCCTGCTCATGTCGCTCTCGGGCAAAACGGGGAGGCAAGTGTGGATACTGTTTCCACTGGTGTTTTTTGCAGCCTTCCAGATGGTGCTCATCTACCTCTACGGCTCGGGCGTGATAGGCGTGGGCATGTTTCTCAACCTTGTCACCACCAACCCCGACGAGGCCCTCGAGCTGCTCGACAACCTGGTGCCTGCCCTGGTCATCGTCTTTGTGCTCTACCTGCCGCTGCTCTTCATTGCCGGCATGCAGTGGGCGCGGCACACCCGGCTCGAG
>SAMEA3663095__coassemble_1894_pt1 | contig 10700 bp, 7 predicted proteins | sample SAMEA3663095__metabat2_high_PE_002 | metagenome-assembled genome bin SAMEA3663095 (sample SAMEA3663095) | pig gut metagenome | biome: pig gut; feature: pig-associated habitat; material: faeces | place: France | collected 2012 | reverse complement strand
GTGTGCGCTCGGGCGACGTCAACCTTGCCGGCTCGGCAGCATGGCTGCTGGGTCGCCGCTTGCTCGTGGTGGGCTACAAGGCTGTAATCTATGTCTTTCCGGCCACGGCGGTGCTGCTCATGACTTGGGAGTGGAAGCATCACGGCTGGCGCAAGCTGGCTGCCGGCTTGTGGCCTTGGATCATGCTGGGCTGCGTGCTGCTGCTCTACGCCCTGGGCGACTCCAAGAAGCCTCGCCTGTATTTCTTCTTCACCCTTGTGGGCTACATCTACACCATGCGTTGGCTCTATTGCCGCTATGGCTCCCGTGCCCGCTTGAGGCGTGCGGCGGCCGTGCTGTGTGCCCTGGCTTGCATCTATCCTGTGGCGGCGGTGGCGGCCGAGCTCAGGGCCTACAAGGCTTACAACAGCGCCATGGTGGCGCGCATTGCAGCTGCCCCGGCCAACTGTGTGCTCCCTGCCTCGAGCTACCGCAACACGGTGTGGAGTCGCCGCTGGATTGCCCCCAACTACTACGACAGCATGCTCTACAGCGGCTACAACGACCTCTATGAGCGCTACTACGGCAAGCGCCATGTGGCCTTTGTGCGCGAGCCCTTGATGCAGCGTTACCTGTCGGCCAACTTTGTAGCCGGCACTCAGCTTGTGCCCTTGCGCAGCAGTCATTCCCGTCTCGTCGACACTGTGCTGGCGGTGCCTGGCTCATCCTACTCGATCATTCCCATCGACTCGGCGCATCTCGACAAGCACAATTGCGGGCTCGACTTCGACCTCGACCCCGTGCACAACCGCAACACCGAGACGCCTGCCGTGTACTACTACGACAACAAGATAAGAACGCACAACCACCTGCCGTTTTTCAACATCTTTCACCGCGGGCGCTGCTATCTCATCGTGCCTGCGGTGGAGCGCGACGTTGTGCACCTGCGCATCCCTGTGGTGAGTGGCGGCAAGGAGGTGTGGGTCGACTTGTATCGATAGCCGTCGTGATTTAGTTTTCAACGATATTATTATAGATTAAAGGAGTAACAAAAGAAAAAATGATTGTTTTCAACACTACATTTCATGTGGGCGAGGCCCACTGCCAGGAGTTTCTCGCCTGGTTGCGCGAGGAGTATGTGCCCCGTGCCACTGCCCACGGCGTCTTGACCCACCCACGCCTGCACCGCATCATGGGGCACCGCGGTGCCGATGCCGATGGCGGTGTGAGCTATGCCTTGCAGCTCGAGGTCGCCTCGCTGGGCCAGCTGCAACGCTGGAATCTTGCCGTGGGCAAGGACTTGATGGCTCGCATGGCCAGCCGTTTCGGCTCGCGTGTGGTCGCCTTCTCGACTATGATGGAAAAGCTTGAGCTGTAAAAATGGAAAGCGAGTTTGACAAAATAATCATAGGCATCGACCCTGGCACCAACGTCATGGGCTACGGTTTGCTTGGCGTGAAGGGCAAGAAACCCAGCCTCATTGCCATGGGGGTGCTCAAGCTCAACCGCTACGAGGACCACTACCTGCGCCTGCGGCGCATCTTTGAGCGTGTGACAAGTCTTATCGACGAGTATCTGCCCGACGAGATGTCGATCGAAGCCCCGTTCTATGGCAAGAATGTGCAGTCGATGCTCAAGCTGGGGCGTGCCCAAGGGGTGGCCATGGCGGCAGCCTTGCACCACGACTTGTCGATCACCGAGTATGAGCCGCGCAAGATAAAGCAGGCCATCACCGGCACCGGCGCGGCCAGCAAGGAGCAGGTGGCTGCCATGTTGCAGCGAGAACTTAACATTGCTCCCAGCGAGATGCCCGACTTTCTCGATGCCACCGATGCCCTGGCTGCGGCTTTGTGCCACTTCTACGAGTGCCAGAAGCCGGCTTTTGCCCGCGGGGTGCACAGCTGGAAGTCGTATATCGCCCAGCACCCCGACCGGGTGAAGCGCTGAGCACCCGCCCTCGCTACCTCACGCGCAGCAGGTAGCCGGCGGCCTGGTCGAGCACGATGTTGCAGGCCTTGCCGTCGATCACTTGGTGTATGTAGAGCTCCACGGGAGTGTCGGGGGTGGAGCACACACATTGTATCTCGGGCACGTTGTCGACGTAGTTTACGGGTTGCTTCACGTCGCTGCGCACGTCGTAGGTGGCCTCGACGGCATCGCCCTTCATGAGCACAATGGCGGTGAGCGGCGAGATCTGTGCCCCGTCCATCCACACGGCATACACGTTGTAGACGGTGGCCGCGGCAGTGCCTCGGCGGCTATTCTTGTCGGTCCACTGTGCCAGCCACTGGTCGCGCACGATGCTGCGGTCGTAGAGTGCCTCGATGCTGTTTTTGGTGCCTGTGCTCATCGATTGCTTCTTCTCGCCGCTTTTCCAGCGAGAGAAGGGTACGAAGCTGTGCGACTTGCGGGTGGCGGCAGTAAATGCTATGGGAAACACCTCGTGGCTGGCATAGCCCCTAAACATCTTGGTCTTGAGTGCGGCTTTCTTGAGCTGGAAGCTGCCGGTGCCGGCTGGCACGATTTCGTTCACGGTCGACTTGAAGGCCATGTACTTGTAGGGCTGGGCATTGTCGAGAGTGGCAGGGTCATAGGCAAAGCGGTTGCCCTCGATGTCGGCCGTGAGCATCACGGGACGCTCGCGGCGCGTGGTGTTGCTTGCCCAGTAGAGGCCCATGTCGGTGATGGGCGCCCAAGTGAGCTGTTCGGCATCGATTGCCTTGCTGCGGTTGGCGTTTTTCAAGACGTTTTTGGCATATTTGTTGGCCTTTTTTGCATCGTTCATTCCCTCAACAGTGTACTGGTGCTTGTATTGAGCATCGGGGCCGTAGGTGTCGCCCTTCACAGTGCGCTTGTCGGTCACCACGGTGCCCTTGGCACTGCCTTTCACTGGCGTGTAGGTGAAGAGGCTGGTAGTGTTGTCGACCGTCTCGTCGAGTATCACGCAGGAGCCTTTCACCGTGATGAGCTGGCTGCCGTTGGTGGCGGCAAGCAAGGCGGGTTTCTTGCCCTTGGCGCCTGCCACGATGGCTTGGTCCATGCCGTCGTAGCTGCGCAGCCACAACTCGCTGGCGCCGTCGCCGTCGATGTCGACCAGGGCATAGCGGTAGGGGTATTTTGCCGTGAGCCCGGCACTTTGCCACAGCTGGGTGAGCTGGCTCATGTGGGTGATGAAATAGGTGGCATCCTGGGCTGTGGCAGCAGTTGCCCCGAGCAGCAGCAGTGAGATGCCGATAAGTGTTTTCCTCATTTTACTATCGTTTTTTATATTGTTTCGATTGTGAATTGCTGTTTTGCCTGTTATAAAAGTAGAAACGAAGCGGCCCGGCAACTATTGTGTCGGGCCGCTCCTATTTTTTTGCGTTTTTGAGTGCTATGCGCTGTAAATTGCAGGCACAGTGCACATCATCACTTCATCACCTTGCTGGTGCTTGTGGTGCCGTCGGTGTAGCGGGTCACCACCAGGTTCATGCCCTCAAATGGGGTAGCGCTTTCCATGCCGGCCACGTTGTAGTAGCTCACGCTCTTCACTGCTTTGACTGCATTCACGTCGTCGACGCCGGTAGTGACCTGGGCAGCATCGAGTGCATAGGCTATCACGTTGGTGTGCGCGCCTGGATCGGTAGCGGCAATCTTGCTGGCTGCGCTCCAAGCACTCTTGAGCTCGTTCACCACCAGCACTTTCACGCGCTGGCCATTGGCTCCGGCAAAGGTGAGGTCGTTCCAGTCGGCTTTCTTAAACTGCACATACTGGCCCACGCTATTGTTGTCGCTATAGGCGCCCAGCACGGGGTCGTTTGCGGTGTAAGTGTTGCTATAGCTGGCACCCAGCTTGTCGAAGTAGAAACCGCTGATGTAGGCCACCTCGTCGGCAACGGGGGCAAAGTGCTCGGCCAGGTTGTAGGTGGCGGGTGTCACCGTCTGGGCCTGGGCCTGAGTGGGAGCCTGGCTTGCGGTGAGGGTGGCGTTGCCGTTGGCGGTGGTATACACGCCGGTCACGTTAATGCCGGCATAGCCCTTCACGGCGTCGTAGTTGTCGCCCACGTTCACCTTTATCCAGTTGTTGTTGCCGTCGCTGGCAAAGAGTTGCGAGGTCTTTTGCGACTGGGCCACAACGGCCAGGTTGTCGGTCACCTTGTAGGTCTTGCCCTCAACGCCGTTGGCCAGCAGATTGGCCAGGGTGGTCTCCTCGGCAGGCTCTACAACGTTGACAACAAACGTTGTGGTAGGCATATACTTGTCGTTGCTCTGATCAACTGTGCCTACTGAATACTTTGGATTGGCACCAGGTCCTGTAGCCTCAAGTCCTGTTACTTTTAAAATGTATTTACCGGCAGGTGTTGATGCAGGTACATTGATTTTTATTTCAAAAATTGCGGCAGGATTTGTTACGGCACTAAACACTGGTTTGTTGGTTGCTTGCCATGCCAATATTCTCAACTCGTGTGAGATTGTGTCCTTATGGATACAATTGAATGAGTAGGTTGCTTTTGCTGCAGGTCTTGCAATAGAACGGCCTACAGGATTGATCCATGTGGTGTCGCCAAATTCTGTGTCAATGCTGTAGGGTACAATATTGACTTGCTCTGGTGTAAGAATCTTTAGCTGGAATGCGGCAAATTCTTGTTTGTTGATCAACATAGCTCCAATGACTTTGGATGTGCCTGCTTGAAGTGTTACGTCATCAAAGTACACACTGTCAACATCAGATATTGGTACTACGGCAGCATTTGATGTGAATACTGCTACTGTTGCCAGGATTAGTGAAAATAGAGTTTTTTTCATAATGTTTAGTATCTTGGTGTGATTACTTCATTTAATTCGTCCAAAGGTAGTAAAAAAAAACGATTGAATGATAATTCTTTGTTGAAAAATTATAAGGAACATAATAAATCGTTACTATCCTCCTTGGTTCTGTGTTTTTTTTGCACTTTAAGTTCAGAAGCCATAGTGTGCCATACTTGTTCAACAGCAAAATATGGAGAATTGTGATGCCTAAATACACTTGATACGTGCTACTTCACATCTTTGACGGCGATCATTGAGCCTCTGGGTAGTGCGACTGCTATGTGTATAAAACAAGGGGCGCCGCAATGTGTGCAGCGTCCCCTCGGTTGATTTTAAGTCTTTGTGCTGTGTTGTTACTTGATCACCTTGGTGGTCGACTTGGTGCCATCGGTGTAGTTGGTAACCACGATGTTCACACCATCGAAGGGCTCAGCGCTCTCCATGCCAGCCACGTTGTAGTATTTTACGCTCTTCACAGCCTTGGCAGTAGTCACGTCTTTGACAGCTGTTGCTACTACGTGTACAGTGAACTCGGTGTCAGGACCGTCACCGTCGGCGCTTTGGTCAACGAGGCCAGTCGAGTAGTGCATCTTTCTGACCGAGCACTTGTAGTCTCCCAGAGTAGCATTCTCTGGAATGTTCATCTTGGCCAACAGGATCTCATTGTTTTTACCTGTCTTGTTTATTGTGTAGATGGCCTTGTTTACAGCTTGGTAAACAACGATTCTGAGCTCATGGCTGATGCCGTTTGCGCGAATTGCATTGTAAGCAACGGTGCCTTGATAGTTGGCCCTGGCAGTGGTGCGACCAGTACCAACCAGCCAAGTAGTATCTGCAAATTCCTCGTCGATGCTGTAAGGCACGATATTCACACCCTCGGGAGTGAAAACAACACCCTGGAGTGCACTGTAGGCAGTGGCATTCGAGAAACGAATGGGCACTTCGATGGTCTGTCCAGGTGTTGCTGAGAAGTCAGCAATGTAAAGTGAGTCTGTGGCCGAAGTGTTGGGGAGGGCCGAAGCACTCAGACCTACAACGGCGCATGCAGCCAGGAGTAAAGATTTTAATTTCATAATCAATTGATTTTAAAAATGTTAATAAATTTATTAGTTAATTATTATTGCGTTCTTGTTGCTTCAAATTTATATTTATGGATTGAAGGATTGAAGTGTTTCCCTTTTACCCATCATTCGACAAAGTTATAAATAAAATGTTGAACACGATACTTTTTTACTTTGTTTTTTTGTTAAAATTGCTTTTTTTATCGCATTGTCACAATGTATGTGGCACTTTGCCGCCGTTTTGCCAGCCCCTTTTGGGTAGCGAGAGGGGATATGCCAGCCATCCTATCTATCTGTCTTTCTGTCCGCTCTCGCTATAAGACCTCAGTGGGTGATGGTGCCTATGAGTGCGGTCACGTCGCTCACATTGACAATGCCGTTATCGTCGATGTCGCACACGGTGTCGCTGTAGCTTGCCGTGCCCAGCAATTTGTTGATGAGTGCGGTCACGTCGCTCACGTTGATCGTGCCGTTGCCGTCGATGTCGCCTTTACCCTGAGAGCCAAAGATGTCGATATATATCGTTTTGGTGGTGCCTGCAACAGCAGCGGGCAGCTTGAGGTAGGCCCGGCCCATGCCTACTGACCTGGAGGCGGTGGGGCGTACAAACGATTTTGTGGCATCGTTGTAGTAGAAGCCCATGCTCTGGTTGTAGACGTTGGCCGCGGCTGTCGCTGTTGCCACGAGCAGGTTGGACACGTTGATGGGGGTGTTATGCGGCCGGTCGAGATAGTAGGTCTTGCCCTGGGTGAGACCGCTCAGTATCACGCCAGTTGCTGCTGGAGCCTGGTAGCACTGTTGTGCATGCACCATTTGCTTGCTGGGGACGTAGTTGGCCAGGGTGTAGGCCTCGATGTTGCTGCCGCGGAAGTCGACGGGATAGTTGGTGCTGAAGACCATAGTCTCGCTCGTGGGCGTGAAGTGGCAGTTCAGGTTCTCGGTGGGCATGTTGGGGTCGATGGAGTATTTTGTCCAGTTGGCAATTGATTTTTGATAGTTGTAGTATTCGTCGTGAGGCACGTAGCACTTGAATGTGGCTGCGTTGCCACCGTAGAATTGTCCGTCCCACGACCGTAGATCGTTGCCCTGCTGTTGTAATTCAAGCCGGGTCAGCTGTTTGCAATTGGTGAAAGCAAATGCTCCTATTTTTGTCACCGTGGCTGGTACTACAAATTTTCTTACCGCGGTGCCGTTGAATGCCCGCTGTCCTATCGTTATGAGCTTTTGGGCTTTGCCGATCTTGCTGAGCGATGTGCAACCGGCAAAGGCCGCCGTGTCGACGAGGGTGACTTCGGGCAGATCCACACTGGTAAGCAACGTTTGCCCCGAAAATGCGTAAGGGTTGATTTTGGTCACGGCGTTGCAGTTGATTGTGAATGAGCCCCCTTGCGTGCTGGTGAAGGCGTAGTCGTCGATTTCGTTCACAAGATATTTCTTGCCGCAGTAGGTGGCATAGTCATTAATAAATCGGTTGCCTTTCAAGTTGTTGAGTCTGTTTTTTACGATTTTTACTGTTCCGGCATAGGTAGTCCCGTTCCAGGTCACGCCCTTGGTGCTTGTGATGGTGAAGGCTCTGTTGTAGTTGAAGCTGGGAGAGGGTGTCTCGCTGTCGATGAAGTCGTAGGAGCTGTAGGCGCTCATTTTGGACTTGAACACGTTCCAGCCCTGTGCTGCCTTGTAGAGGTTGCGCACGTTGTTGGCCATGGGCACCTGAAGCACGCACGCCTCGTTGCAGTCGCTAAAGGTGGTGCTCAATGCCGAGGGCGGGGTCGAGCTGTTGCACGACACCAGTTTGAGCCCTGTGCAGCCTTTGAAGGCTTTTGCAAGGATTTGCTTGACTGTGCTGGGCAGGAAGATGCTTTCCAGGTTGGTGCACTTCTCAAAGCAAAATGAGCTCACAACAGTCAGACCGTAGGGCAGTGTGATGGTCTTGAGATACGGGTTGCCAGCAAAGGCACCTGGCCTGAAATGACTCACCGTAGACGGAAGTGTGAAATCCTGGCATGCCGGCGGACAATGCACAAGCGCCGTCTTGGCGTAGTTGAAGAGGCGCCCGTTGTCGGCGCTGAATACTGTCGACCCAGTGACCTTGTACTCTTTAAGGTTGGTACAGCCGTCAAATGCGAAGAGTCCTAATGTCTTGAGTGTGCCATTGAGCGTGACGCTTGTGAGTGATGCGCACCCCGCGAAGGCTTGCGTGCCTATGTAATACGGTCCATTGCCGCCCACCAATTGCAAGGTGGCCAGTTTGGTGCAGTTAAGGAATGCACGCGCCATGATGGAGTCGACCACGGGATAGGCATATTGCAGCGCGGTGCAGCCGGCAAATGCGGCAATGCCGATAGTTCTTGCCTTGTCGGTCCAAGCCCCCGATACCGTGGTGATTTTTGTGTTGTTGAGAAATGCGCTATCGGCTACCTCTTTTATAATGTAGCTCACGCCTTGCGAAGTGCTTCTGCCTGCCAGGGGGACACCAGGGCCTGCGCCACCCACAATCCTGCACTCGCCAGGATCGGGGTTGCTGCTGGTCATGTCGGTGGCTTTGCTCACTACAATATACACTGGGCAGTTGCTGTAAGCGCTGACTCTGGCATAGTAGATCCAGTCGCAAGCCCACGACGGATTGACTGTGATGCTGCTGAAAGCCGAGGCCAGCGACTGTCGCGACTTGTAGCTGTTGCGGTCTCGGTAGGTGGCACAGTACAAGTAGCCCTTCTTGGAGTTGGCGAAGGCAGTGCTGCTTATCGTCTTCACGTTTCCTGCAAGGGCGACATTGGTGAGCGAGGAGCAATTGGCAAATGCCAGGTCACCGATTGCGTTTGCCGAGCTTCTCACCTGTACTGTCTTCAGGCTGGTGCAGCCGTTGAAGGCAGAGTTGCGTAATTCTTTCACTCCATAATGGATGTTGACTTTTTCCAAGTAGGTATTGTTGGCAAATGCGTTCCTGTCGATCACTGTAACCTGCCATTTTTGGTTGTTGTAGGTGACGATGCCGGGCACAGTCAGTGTAGTTGCGGTGTTGCCTTTGTCGTAGTAACCTATGAGTGCCACTGTTTTTGCACTGGTGTTTAAAGTCTCATAGAGTAAGCCGTCGACCTGAAAGATGGTCCCGGCTTGTGCCAGTGTTGCCACGAGGGCGAGTAGGAATGTGAATAGATTTTTTTCCATACTGATTGTGGTTAACTGATTGTGATTGGTTGTATATATGTGTTGTTTAGATTGTTCCCCTGTTGTTGGATGAGTTGCGTTGTGTGGTGCGGGTTTATTTCTTGAAATGACGCCGCAGCTTGCGCCGACACATGCGCAGCAGGCCCTTGAGTGTGTGCTCCCTGGCACGCACCTGCGTGTGGGCACTGTTGCGGGCCATGTTGGCGATGATGTTGCCTTCGATTTGCTCAAATGCTCCCGTCGCCTCTTTGCGGGCGACGGGGCCTGGCTGCGATTGTTTTTCTATACCTATTCTATCATTCATAAAACCCAAAAGTTTAGTGTGGGCTGCATTTGTGTTTTGCAAAATTACGCTTGTGTCGCACTCGTGGTTAGGATTTTTTTTACAAAGCGTTGTTGATTATGTCACTTTATGCCATGTGTGGGTAGTAGAAAAATGCCTTAAAAATATGTTAATGTATTGAAAAATAAATATTTGATTGTCCTGTTGTCATGTCTGTCCAGTTTCCTCTCTCGTGCATGCCCGGAGCTTGTCAGGGGGGGGGGCGGGCTGTGGGGACCGTCGCTATGCCCTGTGGAATGGCGCAGCCGCGCTGCTGCACAGAAAAAATCTCGTCGTCGCGACGAGATTTTACTCCTTCATTAACTCTTGGATGAGTTAAATCAAAAATTCAAACTTACTACTCAATTTTCTACTTAAAAACCGTTCTTTGGGGTAATAGACAATGTGTGTGCTAAAAGTCTGCTTTTTGAAGAATTAATATTTTCTTGTTTCTTGATGTTTTGCATTGCAAAGTTAAAGAGAGCACGGTCTCGATGTTAGGAGAAAAGTGCCCTCTTTTAGGATTTATGCTACATTGTGCAATGATTATTGCGATTTTCTGTATTGCGAGGGTGTGGTTTTAAACAGCTGCTTAAACACGCGCGAGAAATAGGCGCTGTCGTCGAAGCCGCACTGCATGGCGATGTCGCCTACGGGGGCTTGGGTGCTTGCGAGCAGGCGGCGGGCCTTGTTCATGCGCAGTTGCAGGATGTAGGCGTTGGGGTTCTGGCCTGTGATGGTCATCACCTTGCTGCGCAGTTGCTTGGTGCTCATGCACAGGCGCGAGGCGATGGTCTCGACGTCGACGTTGCCCTTGGGCATCTGGGCATGTACGAGGTCGGCCAGCTTGTTGATGAAGTCGCGGTCATATTTTGAGAGCTGCACGTCGCTGGCCTTGTCTTGTATCATGGCCTGAGAGTACTTCTTGCGCAGCAGGCGGCGTTGCTCGATGAGGTGGTCGACACGCACGGCAAGCTCCTCGCTGTTGAAGGGCTTGGTCATGTAGTAGTCGGCCCCGGCGCTGATGCCACGTATGCGGTCCTCGTCGGCCGTCTTGGCCGTGAGGATGATGATGGGTATGTGGTTGAGTGCCTCGCTCTCGTGCATCTTCTGGCACAGCTCGAAGCCGTCGCAGCCGTGCATCATCAAGTCGGTGATCACGAGGTCGGGCATGAGCTCCTGGGCCAGGACCAGACCCTCGTTGCCGTCGCTTGCATAGCGCAGGCTGTAGCGTTGTTGCAGTTGGGCGCCTATGTAGTAGGCCACGTCGCGGTCGTCCTCGACGATGAGCACCAGTGGAGCGGTGCGTGAGTTGTCGTCGGCGTTGGCCAGGCCTTGCGGCAGGACGATGTCGCTCTCCTCGAGCAGTGGGTGGGCTGGCT
>SAMEA3663095__coassemble_1849_pt1 | contig 10965 bp, 5 predicted proteins | sample SAMEA3663095__metabat2_high_PE_002 | metagenome-assembled genome bin SAMEA3663095 (sample SAMEA3663095) | pig gut metagenome | biome: pig gut; feature: pig-associated habitat; material: faeces | place: France | collected 2012 | reverse complement strand
GCGGTTGCCCTGCTCCACGGGGGTGAGGTAGCTCGTGATCGTGTCTTCGGGCTTGGGCGGCCGGTTTTTCACAATGGCCCAGTAGGTCTTGTGCACCTCGCCGCGGCGAAACAGCTCGTTCATGCGGCTCAGCCCCTTGCTCGTGCGGGCAAACACCACCAGGCCCATCGTGGGCCGGTCGATGCGGTGCGTCACGCCGCAAAACACGTTGCCCGGCTTGTTGTATTTCTCCTTAATCCATTTTTTCAAGGTCTCCACCACAGGCTCGTCGCCGGTGCGGTCGCCCTGCACGATTTCGCCGGCGGCCTTGTTCACTATGATGATGTGATTGTCTTCGTACACAACTTCCATTTCTCGTCGTCGTTTTTTTTCTTGCCGCAAAAGTAGCAAAAATTGGCCCACCTTAATATATAGTGGCGCCTGATATTTCACCGCCCCCCAACCTGCCGAGGTTGATAGTGTGTGGCATTTTGAAAGCTTTGGGTGCCATCGACTGGCGATTTGTGCCCCCACGGCCATGAAAAGCCGCAATTGCCGGCCGAAATTGTGACAAATGTGTAAAAAATATCAAAAGTCGCACTTGCTATAGGTTTTCACAATTTTTGTGTTTGGGCCCCTGCAATCCTAAAATTTTTTGACAAATCGCGTAGTTTTAACAATAAAAATTAGTGTAAATAAGAAAAATTGTTTTTCTTTGCATTAGCTATTTGAGGCTTTTTGTTAAATAAACTGTTAATCTAATAGAACATCAATAGGGAACCGATACACTAAATCGAGCGAGGAGGTGTGTTGCAACCTATTTTCTATATTTGTTGGACAGGAGTTTAACGAAATTTTACTATTGAGTGTATAATGAGAAAACAATAACTAATTATTCAGTGCTTATGAGTTTTAAAAAGTTACTCTTGCTGTTGATTTTGTCAGTCTCGTCACTGGCCATGGTCGCCCAGATCAAGGTCACTGGTGTTGTGCTCGACGAAAACAATCAGCCTGCTATCGGAGCAACCGTCGTTCAGAAAGGCAACCGAGGAAATGGTGCAGCTACTGACCTCGATGGTAAATTCACACTTACAGTGCCCGCCAAAGCCACACTCGTGATTTCTTCGGTGGGTTATGAGACAGTTGAGGTTCCAGCTCAGTCTGGCGCCATGAAAATTCAGTTGAAAGTAGCCGGTCAGCAACTTGACGCGGTGGTCGTGACCGGTTATCAAAAAGTCGACAAGCGCACCTTCACCGGTGCTGCCACCAGCGTCGACGCCGACAAGGCCAAGCTCTCGGGCGTGGCCGACGTGAGCCGCGGCCTCGAAGGCCGTGCCGCCGGTGTGACGGTGTCGAACGTGACGGGTACCTTTGGTACCGCGCCCAAGATTCGCGTGCGTGGCGCTACCTCTATCTATGGTAGCAGCAAGCCCCTGTGGGTGGTCGACGGCGTGATTCTGGAGGACAACGTCGACATCAGTGCCGACGACCTCACCAGCGGCGATGCCACCACCCTTATCGCCAGCGCCGTTGCCGGCCTCAATGCCGACGACATCCAGAGCTTCCAGGTCTTGAAAGACGGCTCGGCCACATCTATATATGGTGCCAAGGCCAATGCCGGTGTGATCGTCATCACCACCAAGACCGGTCGCAAGGGCCACACCTCGTTGAATTATACTGGCGAGTTCACCTATCGCTTGAAACCCAGCTACAACGACTTCAACATCTCCAACTCGCAAGAGCAGATGAGTATATACAAGGAAATGGAGCAGAAGGGCTGGCTCGAAATGGCCAACCTGGTCAACGGCACCTCGAGCGGTGTCTACGGCACGATGTACAAGCTCATCAACACCTACGACCCGGCAACCGGCGAGTATGGCCTGCCCAACACCACCGCTGCCAAGAATGCCTATCTGCGCCAGGCCGAAATGCGCAACACCAACTGGTTTGACCTGTTGTTCAACAACAACATCATGCAGAACCACGCCGTGAGCATCTCGGGCGGTACCGACAAGGGCTCGTTCTACACCAGTATCTCCACCTTGCAAGACCCGGGATGGTACAAGGACAGCCGCGTTGAGCGCTACACCTTCAACGCCAATGCCATCTACAACTTGAGCCCCAAGGTGAAAATCAAGATCCTCAACAGCGACTCCTACCGCAAGCAGAAGGCGCCCGGCACCCTGAGCCAGGAGACCGACGTGGTGAACGGCGCAGTGAGCCGCTCGTTCGACATCAACCCCTACAGCTACTGCTTGAACACGGCCCGCACACTTGCGCCCGACTCCTACTACACGCGCAACTACAGCACGTTCAACATCTTCAACGAGTTGAAGAACAACTATATCGACCTCAACGTGGCCGACCTTAAGTTCCAAGCCGAGTTGAACATACGCCCCATCATGAAGCAAGACCAGAACCTCGAGTTCAATCTCTTGGGCAGCTACCGCTACACCAACGCGCAGCAAAACCACTATGTGCTTGAAAACAGCAACCAGGCACAGGCCTACCGCGCCGGTATCGACCCCGAGAACGCTATCATCAAGGCCAGCAACTCCTATCTCTACACCGACCCCGACGTGAAAAACGCCGAGCCCGAGACCGTGCTGCCCAGTGGCGGTATGCTGTTCTACTCCAAGAACTCGATGTCGCAATACGACTTCCGCGGCACCGTGCAGTACTCCAAGAACTGGACCGACCAGCACTCCATCACCCTCTTCGGCGGTATGGAGGCCAGTCGTGTCGACCGCTATGCTCAGGCCTTCGACGGTTGGGGCATCAACTACAAGAAGGGCAACATCCCCGCCTTCAACTATAAGCTCTTCAAGCAGATGGCCGAGGAGAACGGTGCCTACTTCAGCGATGCCAAGTCCTATCGCCGCAACATGGCCTACTTTGCCAACGGCAACTACATCTTCAAGGGCCGCTACATCCTCAACGGCACCATCCGCTACGAGGGTAGCAACCTCATGGGCCAGACGCACCAAAGCCGCTGGCTGCCCACGTGGAACGTCTCGGCAGCTTGGCTCTTGAGCGAGGAGCCCTGGTTCATCCAGTCCAACCTCTACAAGAAGCGCATCTGGACCCACGCCAAGCTGCGTGCCAGCTACTCGCTCACCGGCGAGAGCGGCCCCACCAGCCTGGCCAATGCCGAGGCCCTCTACTATTCTACTCGCCCCTGGCGCCAGGAAACTGACCAGATGGAGCTGGGTCTCGACCTGAATGCCTTGAGCAACAGCGAGCTCACCTATGAGAAGAAGCACGAGCTTGACCTGGGTGCCGACCTGGGCTTTGTGAACAACCGCATCAACCTCGTCTTCGACTGGTACAAGCGCAACAATTTCGACTTGATAGGCCGCATCTATACCGAGGGTGTGGGTGGCTTCTCGTCGAAGTATGCCAACGTGGCCGAGATGGCCTCTCACGGTGTCGAGTTCACCCTCTCGACCCGCAACATCCAGGGTCGCAACGAGGATGATTTCTCGTGGACTACCGACTTTACCTTCTCCTACACCAAGACCAAGATCACCAAGCTCAACTCGCGCAGCCGCATCATCGACCTGATCACTGCCAACGGTTTTGCCCTGCAGGACTACCCGCACCGCGCGCTGTTCTCGATCCAGTTTGCCGGTCTTGACAATCACGGTGTGCCCCAGTGCATCGACGAGAACGGCAACGTCTCGGTCGAAGGCCTCAACTTCCAGGAGTATGAGAAGCTGGGCTACTTGAAGTATGAAGGTCCGGTCGATCCCACCATCAGTGGCGGCTTTGGCAACAACTTCTCGTGGAAGGGCTTGCATCTCAACGTGTTCATCACCTACTCGGGTGGCAACAAGCTGCGCCTCGACCCAGTATTTGCCTCGTCCTACAGCGACCAGGTGGCTATGCCCAAGGAGTTCAAGAACCGCTGGGTGATGCCAGGCGATGAGGCTTATACCGACATCCCCGCCATCGCATCGCGTCGCCAGAACTACCTCAACACCTCGCTCAACCGTGCCTACAGTGCCTACAACTACTCGACAGCACGCGTGGCCAAGGGCGACTTCATCCGCCTCAAGGAGGTTTCGCTCACCTACGACATGCCCAAGGCATTCCTGCACTTCATGCGTCTCAACAGCTGCTCGCTCAAGCTGGCTGCCACCAACCTGTGCCTGCTCTACGCCGATTCCAAGCTCAACGGCGAGGATCCCGAGTACTTCAACAGCGGCGGTGTGGCTTCGCCCAACCCCAAGCAGTTCACTTTCACCCTGAGATTCGGGCTCTAACACTTTAACCAAGCATCATCATATTCTTTTAATTAAAGAAACATTATGAAGAAAATCAAATATATATCTCTCGCAGCAGGAGTGGCGCTCATGATGTCGCTCTCGTCCTGCAGCGACTTTCTCGACAAGACTCCCGATACCCGTGTGTACCTGAGCACGGTCGACCAGCTGCGCGAATTGCTGGTCACGGGCTACATGTCGACCAACTATGCCCCCACGTGCGAGCTCTCGAGCGACAATGTCGTCGACAACACTGCTCCCGATGCCAACGGCAACCGCTACAATCTGCAGTCCTACAGCTATGCCGACGACCAGCTCTTCGCTTTCGAAGACGTGAACCTGGCCACCGACAACGACTCGCCCTCGGGCGTGTGGTCGGGCTGCTATGGTGCCATCGCCACGGCCAACGCCGTGCTCGAGAAAGCCGAGGAGTTTGAAGCCAACGGCGCCGACGCCAATGGCGCACTCGACGCCAGCGCCAAGGCCGAGCTCAACGCCATCAAGGGCGAGGCCTACCTGATACGTGCCTATCACCACTTCATCCTGTGCAACGTGTTCTGCCTGCCCTATCGCGGCCCCGAGCTGAGCAAGGAGGTTGAGGGTATCCCCTATATCACCAAGCCCGAGACCACGGTCAAGCCCAAGTATGAGCGCGGCAACCTGGCCACCGACTATGAGATGATCGAGGCCGACCTGCTCAAGGGTCTCGACCTGGTGAGCGACGAGTACTATACCGCTCCCAAGTATCACTTCAACAAGGCTGCTGCCAACGCTTTTGCCGCTCGCTTCTACCTGTTCAAGCGCGAGTATGACAAGGTGGTGCCCTATGCCACTGCAGCCTTCAAGGGCAACGACCCGTCGACGCTGTGCCAGGATGGCTGGATGCAGACCGACTTCTACTATATTAAGGACATCGGCCGTTACTTCACCGGCACCGAGCGTGCCAGCAACATGATGCTCATGTCCAGCTACAGCACTTGGTGGCGCCGCTTCGTGTCGAGCAGCCGCTACACTTGCAACCGCGAGGCCCGTCGTGCCACCATTCAAGGCCCTGGCCCCACTTGGGAAAACGTGATCTGGCGCAACAGCTCCACGGGCGAGTCCTTTGCCATGCACCCCATGTTCCAGGGCGTGTGCGCTAGTGCCGGTGGTGCCAGCTACGGCTCTTACTTTGCCGGCACCTGCTTCGAGCAGTTTGAGTACACCGACAAGCTCGCCGGCATTGGCTACGTGCACATGATACGCTCCGAGTTCAACACCGAGGAGACCCTGCTGTGCCGCGCCGAGGCCGAGCTCTTCCTGGGCGACACCGCATCGTGCTTCCGCGACATCAAGATTGTCGACGACTCGTGGCACAAGAATGCCAACCACTCGAGCAGCGAGGTTGAACTTACCCCGGCCCTCATCAAGAAGTTCTACTCGACTCAGGGCAGCAGCAAGACCGGCGGCCGCCAGTTTGGCATCATGAAGACCATCAAGATCGACCAGGTGTGCCCAAGCTCCAAGTATCGTCTCGAAGACTACATGATACCTTGGGAGCAGTGCATACAGCACTACCGCCGCATCTGGACTGTGCACACGGGCATGCGCTTCTTCGACATCAAGCGCCTGGGCCTCACAGTCACCCACTACCAGGGCGCAAGCAACACCGAGCACACCATCAGCTGGCCCGACCGTGCCGCTCACTATGCCATCCAGATACCAAGCGAGGTGCTCTCGGCTGGCATGGACAGCACATCGCGCAAGCCTGTCATCACCACCGCCGTCGGAGCTTCGGCTTCGATTGCTACCGAGGTTTCCAACATCACCCCCGTGGGCTCGGGCAACAAGGTTGCCAAGAAGAGCCGCAAGGGTGCTTATAGAAGAAAATATTAATGTGTAAAGTATATATTAACGAAAGATGATGAAATCAATCAAATATATCCTCTCATCAGCATTGATGATGGCCGCTTGCACGCTGACGCTCTCCTCGTGCAGCGACGACGACCTGGGCCCAACCATCTTCCCCGATCCAGGCAGCGAGCTCGACTCTACAGCCTACACCTACAAGTTCGACAAGTGGCTGCAGCAAAACTATCTCCAGCCCTTCAACCTGCAGTTTGTGTACAAGATGAAAGACATCAGCACCAACATGAACTACAACGTCATTCCTGCCTCCTTCCAGAAGGCCGAAGACGTGGCTGTGCTGGCCAAGTACATGTGGTTTGATGCCTACCAGGCTGTGGCTGGCGACGGCATCGAGTTCTTGAAGCAGAACTCGCCCCGCATGATACACATCATTGGCTCGCCGGCCTATGAGACCGACGGCTCTATCATCCAGGGTCTGGCCGAGGGCGGCGTCAAGATTTCGCTCTACCAGGTCAACGACATCGATGCCAATAGCTACGAGTCGCTCAACAACATCTGCTTCAAGGTCATGCACCACGAGTTTACTCACATCCTGCACCAGAAGAAGACTTACCCCACCACCTTCAACCTGGTGAGCAACGGCAAGTACGACGGCACCAACTGGGCTTCTAAGAATACCTATGTAGTGCGCTCGCTGGGCTTTGTCGATCCCTATGCCTCGAGCCAGTATCGTGAGGACTATGCCGAGACCACTGCCCTCTACATCACCTATAGCGACGAGGAGTGGGCTCAGCTGCTCGACGATGCCAGCCACGGGTGGTATTACGACTCCAACACCAGCATGGCTTATCGCTACTGCTACTATACCAACAACGAAGTCTCTGATGACAACATCAAGTATGCTTCAACCAGCGAGGTGCGCGACTATGTGACCCCCGACGACGACACAGTGAAGGTGGCGTACAACACAATCAACAACAGCGTGCGCTACTCCAACAACTACTACATGGGCACTGCCCCCTACACCATCAACAGCGACAGCACCGCCTATCACGATGCCAAGGGGCGCCCGGTCGATGCCGGCGGCTACCTGCTCGACCTCGACGGCTCGCGCATACGCATCCCGCTGCTCATTCACGATGTTGAAGACACCGACGGCGTGAAGGGCAACGAAGCCATCCTCGCCAAGTTGGCCATCATTCGTCAGTGGTTCCTCGACTCCTGGAACATCGATCTCGATGCCTTGCATCGCGAGGTGCAGAAGCGTCAGCACAACTACGACATCAATGCATTGCGCAAGCAAATCGATGACGTGAAATGACGTGAAGTGTGAATGTGTATAATTGTTCCACCAGTAATACATTTTTTTAAGATAATGAAGAAATTCCTTAATATATCAGTAATTGCTCTCGTGGCCATGGGATCGCTCGGGCTGAGCTCTTGCAGCCACGAGGAGGATGACATCTTTAATGAGAATGCAGCCACACGTCTGGCTGGCACCATCACCACCTATAGCGACATCCTCACCCAGAACGGCGGCAAGTGGGAGCTGGAGTACTTCACCACCAGCGACGAGCCTGGCTACGTCTATGTGATGACCTTCAACAAGAACGGCACCGTCACCATGGCCGGCCAAAACCAGTGGATAGGCAAGATGAAGACCAACGACCCGTCGAGCACCACGCCCTACTTTGCCAGCGAGACCTCGCTGTGGGAGGTGATCACCGACAACGGCCCTGTGCTCTCGTTCAACTCCTACAACTCCATCTTCCATCTCTTTTCCGACCCTGCCGACCTCCCCTCGACTACTGTCAAAGAGAGTGGACACGGCCACACGGGCGACTATGAGTTCGACATCATGAAGTACAGCGACGATGGCGACACGCTCTACCTCCAGGGCAAGAAGCACGAGGTGAACATGATCATGACCCGCATCCCGGCCTCGACCGACGACAAGACCTACATGAACGAGGTGACTGCCATGGCCGACAGCTTCTTCAACGCCAACATCTCAGAGAACTACATCAACCTGCCCGGCGGCTCGCGCTATGTGGTGCTCGACGGTGCCACGTCGATCATGACCACCTATCCCGAAAACGGCGACCCTGTGGTTCAATCTACGACGCACAACTTCATCATCACCCGCACAGGTCTGTCTCTCATGTCGCCCATGATCCTGCACGACTCTATCGATGGCAAGGACTACAGCGTGCAGCACTTTGTGCGCCAAGCCGACGGATCGCTGCTGTGCACCGACGACAACAAGACCACCATCACGGCCGACTACCTGAGCGGTTGCGTCGCCAGCAAGAACATGTCGTGGAAGCTCGCCCTGGGCTCTGTTGGCCTGGGAGGCAGGTTCCTCGACGAGTACAACACCCTGGTGACCGACATGAAGGCTTTCAACTCCTCCACACTCTCGTCGATGCACTTCGGCTGGAATGCCAGTGCCGGCCGCTATGAGCTCAATTTCCCCTTCACGTTTAAAAACTCGAGAAAGCAAACGGTGAAGGCCACGGGCATCATCATTGCCAATGTCGTCGCTGTTGACCACAACACGGTGAAATTCGCGTTCGACTTTGACGACCCTGTTTACAGCGACACCAAGCAGGTGAACTACGTATACGGCAAGGCCTACTACAACAGTGTGCCAGGTCTCAAGGCATTTATCGACGATATTGCCGCCACTTCGTTCACGCTCAGCACCGCCGACGTGCTGGCACCCTTGTCGATCACAATGGCCGACCAGGGCAATGCCGACAGCTTTATCAAGATCAACGTCTACAACCCGTAGGGGGGTGGCGCTCACGTTGCCATCATGAGAGTGTCGCCTGCCATTGCGGCACTCTCAAGATGACAAATACTTATTTTTCTCAATTGAAAATCTGTTTTATTTTTTATTAATTCTTTAAAGTAAGTTATTATGAAAAAGAGTTTACTATTAGCAGCTGCAGCACTCATGGCAGCCTCCGCTGTCGAAGCTCAGCCCGTTGTTGCTAAGACCCTGCCCGCTCTGTCGAGCATCCCGGCATCGGTCGATGCAGTTCAACCCTTCCAAAACTACAGCGAGGTTGCCACTATGGCAACACCGGCTCAACGCAAGGCCAATGCCAAGCGCCGTGCCGGTGCCACCCTCAAGGCGTGGTACAACCGTCCTGCTGGCTCATTCTATCGCAGCATGACAAGCACGGGTGGAGCGTTCTTCAACCCCGTGCTTTGGAATCCATTTATGAGAGATGTGACCTATACCAACGCCTCTACCGGTGCTAAGAGCTACAGCTGGGAGTGGGAACAGTACGACACCGACGTCGACTCGTTCACTGTGCGCAACAGTACTGCTACTGACCTGGTCATCAATACTCAGGTGCGTGAGGGTGGTGTCTATGTACCTGCGCTCACTGCAATCAACGGCTCCAACACCGACGTCTACAAGATGACATCTCACAGCTACGACGAACAGACGAAGGCCACTGACGACTATGAGGCAATTGTGTACTACAACAGCGATCCTGTTGCTTGGATGGAAGAGAACTACAAGTCGAAGGGTTACACGGCCTACTTGTCGCCTAAGTGGTACTGCGACGGCACGCGTCAGGGGGGTCAAAGCAGCGGCGCGGGGGCCTTCAAAGGTGCCAAGGATGCCGATGGCAACAAAAATGGTTTATGGTTTGGCCGCAACTGGAGTGGCTGGAACGGCATGGCTATGTATGTAGAGAAGCCTGCCAACCGCTATGCGCTGCGTGGCCTCCAAGTGTTCTATACCAACTACAAGGGCACGGGCGACGCCACGCTCACTGCACGCCTGTACAAGGTTCACAAGGTGGCTTCTAACATTGGCTGCCTCGACTCGCTGGTGCTCGACGACCTCATGGGCACTGCTACTGCAACTCTCGACACCACCATGGCTCAGTATGGCTTGCTCCCCTTCACCTTCCAAGAGGTTGAGGCAGGTCTGCCCTACGATGTCACACTCGACATAGACTATGACTATGCAATTGTGCTCAGTGGCTACGACAACGACAACATCGACTCGTGGACGATGCTCATTTCTTTCGATCAGTATGATGAGGGCTATGGCCAGCACGGCTACATGCTGCACATCAACGACAAAGACAGCATTACTGCAGAATATGGTCTCGACAACTTCTTCACCACGTCGCTGGGTGTGACCGCACCCTCGATCTTCCTCGATGTGGAGTATCCTGTGCTCGACTTCTGGTATGTGAACACCAAGACTGGCGAGCCCATTGGCAAGAACGTTGAGTTTGCTGCCAACGGTGGCAAGAACGACGTTGAGTTCTTCTCGACTCACGCCAGCGACGAGTGGACCGTGGCCGACAAGGATGGCAACGATCTGCCATCGTGGCTCACCTACACGCTGAGCGACTCTACCGCCAACGACGAGTACACTGGTCACTCTCACATGGTGCTCACTGCCGAGGCTCTGCCTGCTGGCGTGACTGGCCGTGCTGCTACCGTCAAGGTTTCTTATCCTGGTGCCGAGCAGTTTGTGTATGTCACTCAGGGCAACGTGAGTGGCGTGAACCAGGTGGCTGCAAGCAATGTGGTTGTGCGTGTTGAGAACGGCGACTTCGTGGTCAACGCTACCGCCGGTGCTCAAGCCAAGGTTTACAATGTGGCCGGTCAGCTCGTGCGCGAGGCTACACTGAGCGAGGGCAGCAACGTCATCGATGGCCAGAGCCTGAGCAATGGTGTATACCTTGTGAAGATTGGCAACAAGACCGTAAAGGTTGTGAAGTAAATCTTATCCTATCATAAAAATCTTAACCTGAGAGGGGTGGCTCTGTCATCATGAGCCGCCCCTCTCTTTTCTTTATGATACAATGATGAAGTTGGGCATGTTGTAGGGGCG
>SAMEA3663095__coassemble_1754_pt1 | contig 11663 bp, 9 predicted proteins | sample SAMEA3663095__metabat2_high_PE_002 | metagenome-assembled genome bin SAMEA3663095 (sample SAMEA3663095) | pig gut metagenome | biome: pig gut; feature: pig-associated habitat; material: faeces | place: France | collected 2012 | reverse complement strand
CAAGCTGGTGGCTTGGCGCACTTGCGGGATGAGCGTCATCGTTGTGGTCTCCTCGCGGCCGTTGTGGCCGCCGGCCTCAAAGCCCTCGGCAACTACCGCATCGACTCCGGCTTCCTCGCACTTGCGGGCAAACTTGCTGCTCGATACCACGTGGGCCACCTTGATGCCGGCAGCGTGGAAGGTGGCAGTGTACTTCTTGGGGCTGCCTGCCGAGGTGAACACAACTGGCACCTTGTGGGAAATGATGATTTCTATCAACTTGTCGATTTCGGGATACATGAGCGGTATGTTCACGCCCCAAGGCTTGCCGGCTGTGGCTTGTTGCATTTTCTCGATGTGTTGCTCGAGCGTTTCGGGGTGCATGCTTCCCGAACCGAGCAAACCCAGGCCGCCGGCATTGGTCACCGCCGATGCCAGGCGCCAGCTGCTGCACCACACCATTCCGCCTGCAATGATGGGATACTTGATGCCAAATAGCGTTGTGATACGTGTAGGTTTCATTGTTAGTTAGCTGTTTTTTGAAATTGTTGCAATTATGTGTGATGTTGTCCTCCTCTGTGTGTATGTGTGGTGAGTGATGGTCATATCATCGATTCATACATCTCTCGCAGGTCTTGCTCGCTCACTGGCACTGGATTGTTGCGCAGGTTGGGGTGCTTGCTGCCCTGTATGAGCTGTTCGAGCTGCGTGTTGTCGAGATGAAACGACTTGAGGTCGAGCAACATGCCTGTGTCTTCTCTCATGCCATCGATGGCGTTGGCCAGCGCTTCGGCGTCTTCATAGCCCAGCTTGTGGGCAAGCTGCGTGACGCGCTCGCAGCCATGGTTGGCATTGAAACGTATGAAATGGGTGATGGTCATTGCACAAGCCTCGCCGTGGGCGATACCCAGCAAGTTGGTGAGGGGGTAGGAGCAGGCGTGGGCGCTTGTGGTCTTTGGCAGTGTGAAGGCAAGCCCTGCAGTGACCGATGCCTCGGCCATGTTTTCGCGTGCCGCGAGGTCGTCGCCATGCTTGTAGGCCTGTCTGAGATTGGTGAGCGCCAAGTGAGCCGCGTGCACGGCAAGGGTGCTGCACACTGGCTGGTGATTGACACTCCAGTAGGCCTCTATGGCGTGGCACAGCACGTCGAATCCCGTTGTTGCCGTCAAGTGCGGTGGCACGGTGAGGGTGAGCTCGGGGTCGACAATGGCCACAGTGGGGTAGAACCCGTAGGAGTTCATGGGCGACTTGATGCCCCGGTTGTGGTCGCTCAGCACCGACACGCAGGTGACCTCGCTGGCCGTGCCCGATGTGGTGGGCATGGCGATAATGGGCAGGTGCTGCTGGGGAATGGCCTTGCCTGTGCCCAGAAAATCGGTGGCGGCACAGCTTGTGAGCCCGAAGGTGGCCGCTGCCTTGGCGCAGTCAATGACACTGCCGCCGCCCAGGGCCACAACAAAGTCGCACTGGTTGTCGCGCAGGATGCTTGCGCAATTGTCACACTCCTCTACTGTGGGATTGGGCGACACAGCCGAGTATACTTGCTTGATGGTGCCGCCGCTCAGTTGCAGGATGCGTGCGGCCATGCCGCGCCGCACAAATCCAGCTGTCGTCACAAGAAGCCCGTTGCTGCCGTTGAGTTTGGCAATTTCACTTGTCAATTTCTTGATTTGGCCGTTGCCGAAGATGATGCGCACCGGCTGTACATATTCCCAATTCATTGCTCTCGTTTTTGATTTTCTACAAAGTTACGACTTTACTTCATCAATCGCAAAAAAATCGCCGGGAGGCACGTGGCTTCCCGGCGACGACAGAATATCGGTATTACGCTATGTTTCTCTTTATTTGGTTGCAGTCTCAAACATGCTGCCGCTCACTTGCAAGTTGCGGCCGTTGACCTTGCACTTGAGCGAGAGCGAAGTGCCGTCGTTGCCTATTGTGCCCTCGAGGCCGCTGAAGGTGAATTTTTCTTGCTCATAGTTGTTGAGTGTGCCGGCAACCGAGTCGGCACTCAGGGTGTAGCCGCTTGCAGTGGGGGCAATCTTTATTCCTTTCACGGTGATGTACTGGTCACGTGCAGCAATGGTGTTGTCGAGGCCGAAATTGCTGATGGTGAGCGTTGCCGTCATTGTGGGATTGTCGATGACAAAAGCATAGGTCGAGGCTGTGGTGGTGTACTCGTCTCTCGGGGTAGAGTCGTTGAAGCACAGGGTTATGGTCTTGGAATAGAACAGACCGGCTGTGGCAAAGACGCGCTGCCCGTCGATTGTGTAGGACACATAGAGCGTGCCGTTGCTCAGGTCAAACTGGCCGTTGAGGTTGGACACGGTGACACCGCTATTGCTTGTGAACGTTGCCGTCGAGAAGGCATAATAGTTGTCGCTGTTGTTGTAGTTGAGCTGCATCTCGGGAGTGTTGAAGGTGATGTTGGCTCCGTCGATCACGATGCTCGGCGAGAGTTGAATGGTGCCGCTGGAGTAGTTGAGCGTGATGCTGTAGGTCGATGAACTGTAGGTCGTGCTGCTGCCGCCGTCGACAACGCGGTTGTACATGGTGGCAAGCAGGGTTTGCTTGTTGTTGTCGCTGTCATTGCTGTCCAGGCACGAGGTCATGCCCAGCAGCATGGTGGCGCAAAGGAGGAGGGTGAGAATTTTTTTCATTTTTAATTTCTATGTAATAGTCTATTTTTTATTTGTTCGTTAGTTAAACAGGCCGCCTTTCACGGTGGCTTGCTGGTTGTCGAGCTGGAAGGTGCCGTTGAGCGAGTGCCAGTTGTTGTCGATGGTGAACTTTGCATTGCGCAGGTAGTACACCTTGTAGTCGGATATGGCTTTGAGCGTGTCGGCAGTGATGACATAGCCTGTGCGCGTGGGGGTGACTTGGGCTCCGCTGTATTGCAGCACGTGGTTCTGGCCATCTTTTTCAGTCTGGATATAGTAGATGCTTATCTTTGCCTTGTTGGTGCTGGTGTTCACATCGAAGAGGTAGACGGCTTGGTTCTGTGTCCATGCCGAGGTGGTGTGGGCAGTGTCGATCATCTGCGTCTCGGTGTAGGGGTAGGCCAGGCTTGAGGTGCTCTTCACGGTGTGGGTGCCGTTGACGGTATACTCAAGATAGAGTGTGCCAGTGATGTAGTCAAAGCTGCCGCTCAGCCCCGACACGGTTGCGCCGGTGGCTTTTACATTGGATGTGCTGAAGGTGAAGTAGCCCTTGGTCTGGTCATAGGTCATGTCGACAGTGGTGCTGAAGCTCACAGTGCCTCCGGCGGTCTTGGAGCTGGTGTAGGGGGTGGCTGTTGTAGCGATGTCGAGCGTGTTGTCGCCCGAGTTGAAGGCGTAGTTCACAGCCGACTTCGAGATTGTGCTGCTGTCGGCTCCCTGTCGTGTTGCGATGTTGTAGGCCACGCTTGAATAGGAATAGGTGCTGCCTCCACTCGAGTTGTTGCATGAGCTCAAGCCGAGCATGGTGATAGCGAGTGCTGCTGCTGTTGTGATGATGGTGATGAGTCGCATGTGCGCTGTTTTTCTTGTTTAGTGAATTAGATGCTTATTGTTCCGCTCACGGTGACCTTGGCGCCCAGCATGTTGAATGTGGCGTGGATGCTGTTGTTCTCCAGGTCGATGGTGGCATCAAGATTGTCGATGGTGATTTTGGCCGTCTGGTACTTGGTGCTTGCGCTGGTGACGTAGGTGCCCACGGCGGCAAGGCCGGTGCCCGTTATTTTGTAGCCCTTAGGCGTGATGGCGAGGGTGGCATTGCCAGCCACGATGCTCATGTAGGTGCGGGGTATCTTCACATCGGTATACCGGCTGATGGTGAAGGTGGCTGTCATCTTCGACGGGTTGATGGCAAACGACGACATGGGCAGCTGATGTGTGGCAGTGGTATCGCTCCACACGCTTGTGGTCACTGTACTGGTCGACGTGGAGATGGTGGGCAAGGTCGATATCACCCTGTAGACAATTTTTTGCGGGCTTGTGGCGGTGTAACTCCAGTAGATGTTCTGGTCGATGAGGTCGATTTGGCCTGTGAAATTGGAAAGACCGCTCACAGGGGCATCGGTGGCAAATGAGTAGATGTTGGCTTTCTCCTCGCTGTTGCTTGCATTCACTCCTGTCCACGAGAACTGTTGTGGAATACCACCCAGTGTGGTCTCGATGGTGGGGTTGAACGAGAGCTTCGACATGTCGGTCGAGAACCGATACACGATTTTCTGGTCGTTGATCGAGGCGCTGGCAGCCGTCGCGCTGTCGTCATTGCTGGTGTCGTAGACGTGGTTGAGCAGCTGCACGTTCCATGTGCGCTCTTTGGTGCGGTCGAGTCCGTTGTCATTGTCGTTGTCGTTGCACGACACTGTACTGAAAACTAATGCAGTGAGTGCCACTGCCGAAATAATCTTTCTCATCATTGGTTGTGCTGTATTTTGTTTACAAAATTAAGCCATTGTTGCAATTAAAACACGGGAGGAAGCAAAATACTGCTTCTCCCCGTGGTTTTTTTAATGTTTTTTAATTCACCGTCTTTTGCCCTCTCCTGCCGGCTCAACCTCGGTTTTGCATGAGAGCCAGGTAGTTGAGCAGGGCTTGCACGTCGATTTTGCTGTCGAAGGTCATTTGCTGGCTGCCGTTGAGCAACCATGTGGCGTGCACCGAGTGCTCGGCCAGGTTGATATTGCCTTCGATATTGGTGATGACAAAGATGTTGCTTGCTATCTTGTCGCCTTTGAAAGCAATATAGTTGATGTCGCGCATACTGGCGCTCAGCTGGTCGCTGGTGAGCTGCAAGGTCACTGGCAGCTTGCTGTTTTTAGCGTTGAGCGTGAGGTTGGATATGGTCATTGTCAAGCGGTTGTCCTTGCTTACAGTGATGTCGACGTTGCAGTTGGCATCATAGGTGAGCGAATCGGGTCCCAAGGCTTTCACCGTGCCTCCCTTGAAGGAGAAGGAAAGCAGGTCTTTCTCGTCGTTGTCGCTGCAGCTGCTCATGCCCAGCAAGACTACGGCAAGCGTCATGAGTAATGCAAGAGTTTTTTTCATCATGCTTGTGTTGTTTTTTATTTGATGCAAAAATACTGTTTTCTACGTTTTTTGTCAAGCGACTTGGGCAAATATTACCACTATTGAAGAAGTGTGTGACTGCCACTCATGCAAGCGTCGCCGCCCTCGCAGCATGTGGCAAGGGCGGCGCGCCGCGATGGGTGGCTGGGTGAGCCTGTGCTATTTCACCAGTTGCTTGGCGGTGCTTGTGGTGCCGTCGGTGTAGGCGGTCTTCACAATGTTGACAGTGCCGGGCACTGGGGTGCGGCGCTGGCGGCCTTGCAGGTCATAGTAGGTGCGGCTTGCCACAGTCTTGGCATTGACGTTCAACTCGTCGACTGCGGTGTAGTCGCCTGCAATGAGGAAGTCTTTCCACACGTCGGCGGCTTTATAGGCGCTGGCACTGGCGGGCAACACGTGCAGTGTGCACTTGCTCTTGTCGACGCCGGCAAACACGGTGGTGTCGATGGCGATGGGCTCGGGCACCAGGCAGTCGATGCCTGCAAGCGACTTGCAGCCCTCGAAGGCGCTCTTCTCGATGCCTATCACGCTCTCAGGCAGGAGCACATGGCCCAGGTTGATGCAGTCGAGAAATGCATTCTCGCCTATCACACTCAGTGTCTTGGAATATTTCACATCGGTGAGCACCGAGTCGTCCCAAAAGATGCCGTTCGAGAGGGTCTCGATGTTGTCGGGCAGGCTGATGCTCTTGAGGCTGCGGCAGCGCGAGAAGGCATACTCGCCCACGCTCTCGACTGTGGCAGGCACGGTCACTTGCTCGAGGCCTGTGCCCTGGAAGGCAAAGCCCTCGATGGTGCTCACGCTCTTTGGCAGGTCGATGCTCTTGAGGCTCACGCACGAGGTGAAGGCGTTGGAACCTATCTCTTTTACCTTGTTGAAGTCGACGCTTGTGAGCGAACTGTCGTTCCAGAACACGTGCTCGCTGATGGTCGTGAGACTGTCGGGCATGACGAAGGCCTTGAGCGAGGTGCACTTGGAGAAGGCGTAGGGGTCGATGCGTGACACCTTGTTGCCCAGGGTCACCCGCTCGAGCGACTTGCAGCCCTGGAAGGCGAAGCCGCCTATCTGTGTCACGCTCTCGGGCAGTGTGATTTCTTTGAGCGAGATGCAATCGAGAAATGTGCTGAGCTCGATGTAGGTGATTGTAGAGGGGAAGTTCACTTTTTCCAGCTTGTCGCAGTTGGAAAACATGCCGCGGCCCATGTCGGTGAGACTGCCGGGCAGGGTTACCTCGGTGATGTTGTCGAGGTCTTCAAATGCAAAAGGACCTGTGGTGGTGAGTGTCGATGGCAGGTTGAGGCTCGTGAGGCCGGCTCCGCACAAGCCCAGCTCGCCCACGGTGGTCAGCCCCTCGGGCAGTGTCACGCTCTTGACAGGCGCGTGGTAGAAGGCGAAGTCGCCCACCTTGGTCACTCCCTGGGGTATGACATAGCTCTCGGCATTGAGTGCGGGAAACACCACAAGTTCGGTCTTGTCTTTGCTGTAGAGCACACCGTCGATGCTGGTGTAGTGCTGGTTGCGCTCGTCGACGGTAAACGACTTGAGGCTTGAGCAGGCGGCAAAGGGCGACATGCCCATGCTCTCGAGTGCGGCACCGAAGTGCACGGTTTCGAGTGCCGAGCAACCCATGAGTGCCATCTTGCCCAGCGAGGTCATCTTGTCGGGGAAGGTGATGCTCTTCAAGGCTTTGCAGCCGTAGAACGCACCCAGCCCGAGCGATTGCAGTGTGCTGGGCAGGGTCACCTGGGTCATGCCGTTGCAGGCATAGAAGGTGTAGTTGCCCAGTGTGGTCACGCCCTCGGGCACAGTCATCGAGGTCACGCCGCTGCACTTGTAGAATGCATAGTTGCCTATGGTTGTCACGGTCGACGGCAGCTTGATTGCAGTGAGCTTGGCATCGGCGTTGAAAGCCCATTGCTCGATGGTGGTCACGCCCTCGGGTATGCTCACCGAGGTGAGGTCGTTGCACTTTGCAAAGGCTTTTTTGCCTATCTGCACCACCTTGTAGGCAGTAGTGCCGTTGGTCACGGTGGCAGGTATCACGATGTCGCCGCTGTAGGCTGTTGCTCCTGCAACCACCTCGGCAGTGCTGTCGGTGAGCGGGTTGAATGTAATGCCGTTGCTCTCAAAGCTGGCACGGGCTGGCAAGCTCGCCATGACCATGACCGAGAGCAGAAGAGTAGTTGTGTAAAAAGATTTCATCAAATTGTGACTTTTAAGAGATTAAACATGTGGTTTTGTTATGAATTGTGCAAAATTAATTTTAATTTATAATCTGTGCAATTTTTTGCCTGTCTAAAAAAACAAGGCATGAATCGTCGCAACCCATGCCTTGTCGTGATTCATTCAAATGTGTGTATACTTAATTGCTTTCTTTTTTTCTTTAGTTGTTGGCTGGGTAGTACAGGCTGCCGTTGTAGCTCACCGTTAGGCCAAAGCAGGTGAATTGCAGTGTGTATTTCTTGGTCACCAGGTCGACACTGCCGGTGAGGTCGGTGATAGTGCGGTCCTTCATTGGAGCCTCGGTGGTGCCAGTGGTGTAGTAGGGCACAATGTCGGTGCCGCTCATGCTGTAGCCTGTGGCTGTGGGCGTGATGGTGACGCCGGCCAGCGGGATGCGTATTTGCTTGAGCGTTGGCATTTGAGGCGCAAACTGGATGTTGAACATCTTGATGTCGCCTTTCCATGCCGAGTTGGCCTGGTACAGGAAATAGGTGATATATTTCTCGTTGGTCGAGCCGTAGCTAAACTTGCCTTCGCTTAGTGCCGAGTAGTAGAGTTGGCTCGAAATGTTTACGGTCCAGGTGTTGTTGACCACATATGAGACGTAGAGCACCCCGTCTTTGGGGTTGGCATAGCCGTCGACGTTGGTCACTGTGTAGCCAGGCATGGGGGTCAACGTTGCAGCTGTGAAGTGATACTCGGTGCGGCTGTTCTTGCCCGTGGTGTATTTCATGCCCTCGAGCGAAAAAGTGACGGCGGGCATGCGGCTGGAAAAACTGATGCCTTTGAAGGTGAGACTCACGGTGCCCTTCGACGGGTCGACAGTGATGTCGGTTGCGCAGCTGCTCTCGTTGCTCACGTTGCCGGCTGTCACTGTTTTCACGTTCAGGGTCTCGATGCTTGTAGTGGAGCTTGTGGGTGCAAGGGGCTCGTTGTTGTCGTCGCCACAGGCAGTGAAGCCCATGAGCATCGCCATGACGGCGAGGAGTGATAGTAATTTTTTCATTGTGCTATGTGATTTTTAAATATAAGTGTCTTCAAAAAAAATTTTTTTTCACAGGTTCACCCTCAACGTGGCTCCCAGTGCAAAGCCGCGGCCTCGCTGCAGAAACTCGTGCTTGATCGAGACGAAATAGAAGGTGCTGTATTTGGTGTCGGTCAGGTTGCGGCCCCACACCTCCAGGCTGTAGTGCTGCCCGGCAAGCGTGGCGCTGGCGCCCAGCAGGGCATAGAAGGGTTGCTTCAACGAGTTGGCCTCGTTCCAGTAGATGGGCCCGGCCGCACTCATGTTGGCATCGAGGGTGAGTGTGTTGAAGACTTTGCTGCCACGGTCGAGGTCGATGGTGTTATAGGCGTCGACATAGAGGGTGTTGCTTGGACTGTAGGGCACGTAGTTGCCCTTGTAGTCGGCTTTGCCGTCGTTGTAGTTTCTGAACTTGGCATTGCAATACCCGTAGTTCACGGTGAGCCCGGTGTTGGCCCAGGGGGTGACGGTCATGGTCACTTCGGCTCCCCACGAGCGGGTTTTTCCAGCATTGGTCATCACACGGCCGGTGGTGGTGCCGTCGGGGAACACGGTGAGCTGGCGGTCGCGGCAGTCGAGGTAGAACACGTCGATGTCGCTTTTCACGCGTTGCTCCCAGCACTCGAAGTGCCCTCCCAACTCATAGTTCCATGCTTTCTCGGGCTTGTAGCCCACGATCTTGTCGATGTCGTAGCTGGATCCAATGCCCATGAAGCGCATGAGCTTCTGCTGCAACACGTCGCTGAACATCTGCGTGTTGAATCCGCCGGCCTTGTAGCCCTTGGCCACGCTGGCATATATGGTGTGCCATGCTTTGCCGTGCAGGCGATAGGTGAGCGAGATCTTGGGGAGCACTTGCAAGAAGTCTTTGTGCAGCTTGCCGCTCTCGTCGATATTGACGGCCTCGTGAGCATAGAGCGTGCCAGCAGCGGCGTCGACGATGCTGTAGCCGGTGGCTGTGTGGCTATGGTAGCGCAGGGTCGATTTCTCGTAGTCGACGCGGGCGCCTGCCGCCACAGTGAAGTTGTGCCAGTCATAGCTCGACTGGTGGTAGAAGGCAGTGCCCCAGTTGTCGTTTTTGAAATTGCTGCCCAGCACAAACTCGCGCGAGTCCCACGCAACTGGATAGCTGGGCGTGGCGGCATTCACGTGCTCCTCGATGAGGCGCGCGATGCCGGTGTCTTTAAAAGTGACAGGAGCATCCATGTTGTAATGGCGATAAAAACCGAAGAGGCCCGTGATGCACTCATAGCCGTTGCTCTTGTGGCGAGCAATCAAGTCTTGGGTAATGGCATTCTCGCGTCGCTTCTGTGTGAGCGTGAAGTAGGGATCGGGGGTGAAGTCCTGATCGAGCGTCATGTTGTCGTCGATATACTGGTAACTGGTGATGCTCGACAAGGTGAACGTGTCAAAGCGTTTCTCGACCGTGAGGCCGTCGAGCACGCTGGTGCGCTTGTAGAAACAAGTGTCGTTGTAGGCGATCTTGCCCGTTGCCGTGTATTCGTAAGGGTAGCCTCCCTGTCGGTTTGTCGAGCCCGAGAGCACATTGGCGATGCGCATGCTGGGCGATACCTGCCAGTCGGCCTTGAGGCGCAGGCTGCCCTGGTGCTCCCAGTCCACCTTCTTGCCGTTGTAGTCGTTGCGAAACTCGCCGTCGGTCGAGGTGTAGTAGAAGCTGCCCGATAGGCCCAGGTTGTTGCTCACCAGGTTGTAGGTGCTTGCACCCAGTTTCACAGCGTTGTGCGAGCCATACTCGGCCAGCAGCCGAGTGCCCTGATAGCTGAGCGGCGACAGCGTGTATACGTTCATCAAGCCGCCCATTGCGTTGCGCCCGTAGAGTGTGCTCTGCGGGCCGCGCAGCATCTCGATGCGCGAGATGTCGAGCAGGTCGACGTCGTAGTTCTCCTTGCACATGATAGGAATGTTGTCGATGTTGAGGCCCATGGCAGGCTGGTCGATGCGAGCCCCCAAGCCACGCACGTAGATGGTCGACGTCATGCGGCTCCCATAGTCGGGAATGAAGAAATTGGGCACCATGCAGGCAGCGGTCTTGGTCGAGACAATGTGGTTGCGCTCGATCTCTTTTCTCCCTATTGTTGTCACTGCCGTGGCCTGGGTGCGCAGGTCACTGGTTTGCTTAATAGCTGTCACGGTCACCTCTTGCAGCGTGAGATGCCTGGTGTCGGGCTCCAGAGTGCTTGCGGCACTGTCGGCCGGCTGCATTGCTGCAAGTGCTGCCGTGCCGTTGCACACAGCCCATAGCATGATGAGTACACCTATTTTTCTACTATATTTCACATTGCAAATTTACATGATTTAACATTGTCGCACAATCACTACTTGTAGTGATTTTTAGCCTTGTTGTGGTGAGAACTGGCCTGCACGCCTTAATTGCGCTGCGTCTCGGCAATGTCAAAATTCAAAAGGCGAGCTTTTGATTTTGCATTGCGCTCGACTTGCAGTAATGTTGGCTCACGCCTTAATTACGCTGCGTCTCGGCAATTTCAAAATTCAAAAGGCAAGCTTTTGATTTTGCATTGCGCTCGACTTGCAGTAATTTTGCCACATGAAATCTTATAGCAACATCTCCGAAATATTGGCTTTCCTGAGCCAGCTGCAGGCCAACAACAACCGCCCGTGGTTCATGCAGCACAAGGCTCAGTACGACGCCTTGCGGCAAGCCTGGGAACACGACATGGAGCGCCTCATCGAGCTCATGGCACAGGTCGACGACCAGGTGTGCGGCTTGAATGTGAAAAACTGCGTGTACCGCATCTACCGCGACGTGCGGTTCAGCAACGACAAGTCGCCCTACAAGAATTACTTCTCGGGCGTGCTGGGCAAGGGCGGGCGCCACACCAAGTTGTCGTGCTACTACGTGCACTTCCAGCCTGGCAACATCATCTTGGGCGGCGGCATCTGGTGCCCCGACAGGCCTGTGCTCGACAAGCTGCGCAGCCTCATCGATGCCGAACCCGATGAATTTCTCAAGGCCGTGCAGCCCGCTCTCGATGCTGGCTACCAGTGGGACAGCGACTCGCTCAAGCGAGTGCCCAAGGGGTTTGACGCCGCTCACCCCATGGCCCGCTTCTTGAAGATGAAGGAGTACTTGCTCTTGAAGCGCTGCCCAGCCAGCTACCTCGATGTCGACGACTGGGTGGCCCGGGTGGCCGCCTCCTTGCCCGTGCTCAAGCCCATGCACGATTTCCTCAACTACGTCTTCGACGACGATTGACGGCCACTTGCATCTGCCCAGGCAGCTGCTGCCGCGGCATGACACCGTTTTTTTCTTCTCAAAAAAGTTGCAAAAACAATAACAAGTGCTTACCTTTCCTAATTTGACAGTTTGTTGTATTAACGTGTTGCCACACAATACTTTA
>SAMEA3663095__coassemble_1738_pt1 | contig 11805 bp, 11 predicted proteins | sample SAMEA3663095__metabat2_high_PE_002 | metagenome-assembled genome bin SAMEA3663095 (sample SAMEA3663095) | pig gut metagenome | biome: pig gut; feature: pig-associated habitat; material: faeces | place: France | collected 2012 | reverse complement strand
GCTTGGCCAGCTCGACGACGGCCTCGCGGTCGCTGCCGTACACATAGAGGTGGTCGCTCAGGTCGGGGTTCGGCTTGTAGCCATGTATGGGGTAGGAGCGCGTCACGCACTTGCGCTTGTCGAGCAGCCCCATGTCGATAGCCCGGTCGATGGTGTCCTCGGCCATGAGCCGGTAGCTCGTCCACTTGCCGCCCGTGATGGTTATCAGCCCGTTGCCCGATACCATGATCTTGTGGCTACGCGATATTTCCTTGGTCTTCTGCCCGTCTTTCTCGGGGGCAGCCAGTGGCCGCTGGCCTGCAAACACGGCCTTGATGTCGGCGCGCGTGGGGGCTGGACGCATATACAGCCCGGCAGTGCGCAAGATGAAGTCAACCTCCTGCTCGAGATAGTGCGGCTCGCTCTCGGGCTTGTCGCGCGGCACATCGGTAGTGCCCACTATCACGCGGTCGTGCCACGGCACGGCAAAGAGCACACGGCCGTCGCTCGTCTTGGGCACCATCATGGCATAGTCGCTCTGCAAAAACTTCTTGTCGAGCACGATGTGCACCCCCTGGCTCGGACGCACCATGCGCCGCTTCTCGGGCTCGTCCATGAGCATGACATCGTCGACAAAGATGCCCGCCGCGTTGATCACCGCACGGGCACGCATGTCGTAGCGCTGCCCCGTTTCCTCGTCGACGACCGTCACACCGCACACCTTCCCATTGTCGTCGTGCAGCAGAGCGACGACCTTGGCATGGTTCACTACTGTGCCGCCATGGTCGACCACCGTCTGTGCCAGGTTCACAGCCATGCGGGCGTCGTCAAATTGCCCGTCGTGATAAACCACGCCGCCTTTCAACCCCTTTTTCTCAATCGTGGGCAGGTACTTCTCAACCGTTTTTGGCCCAATGAAGCGCGAACGCCCGTAGCCGAACCCAAACGACAGCATGTCGTAGAGCGTGAGCCCGCAAAAGTAGAGAAAATTTTCCCAATGCGAGTAGTTGGAGATGACAAACGCCTGGTCCTTCACCAGATGAGGAGCGTTGCGCTTCATGAAACCACGCTCCCTGAGCGCCTCGAGCACAAGCTTCACATCGCCGTGCTGCAAGTAGCGCACACCGCCATGCACGAGCTTTGTGCTACGGCTCGATGTGGCCTTGGCAAAGTCATCCTTCTCCAGCAGCGCCACACTGTAGCCCCGGGCAGTAGCATCGACAGCGCATCCCAGCCCCGTGGCTCCGCCGCCCACAACTATCACATCCCATATCTTGCCGTCTTGGCTTATCGCCTTGATTTGTTCACTGCGTTTCATAAGTTCAATACATTTTTTTAGTCAATAAATCCCATTTGATGTTCTCTCTTTGCAATTAAAACGCTCAAAAACCATGCCATCGCCCACCTGCCCGCCAGCATTGAGACCCCAAAATGCAAAAACAGCATGGAAACCTGCCACCCTCCCCACAATCAATCGAAAAAAAACATTTGCCAACTATGCTTGTTGCCCTCCCCCGTTTTCAAGCCAAGTATGGAGCGATTAAGACTCGATGAAGCTGTGCGCGACCAAGCGCACATCTTCGGTTTCAATTCCATTATGGTGCGATTAAGACACTTGGGCGCAGACATCTATACAGTGAGCAAGCTGCTGTTTCAATTCCAATATGGTGCGATTAAGACGCGTTATGATTATGCTTTCCCAGAATTTGCTAACCTATTTCAATTCCATTATGGTGCGATTAAGACCTGCTGCAAAGGCGTAACAAGCATCAAATGTCCCTGTTTCAATTCCATTATGGTGCGATTAAGACGCTTACAAGGCTGTCGAGCCTCACCGATACACATTGTTTCAATTCCATTATGGTGCGATTAAGACCTGCTGCAAAGGCGTAACAAGCATCAAATGTCCCTGTTTCAATTCCATTATGGTGCGATTAAGACTAAAAACTCCACCTTGAGGTAGCAATTCTTTCCGCGTTTCAATTCCATTATGGTGCGATTAAGACGTGGCATGACGACCTTGGTGTAGTAGTCGTATTCAGGTTTCAATTCCATTATGGTGCGATTAAGACCGGCTACAAAGACCTCGCCCTCGTACCTGATTTCTTGTTTCAATTCCATTATGGTGCGATTAAGACTGGGCGTCATACATTCGCGACTATGATGCTCGACTGTTTCAATTCCATTATGGTACGATTAAGACGCCACCTTGCTGATGTGGTCGGCAGAGTCTCCTAGTTTCAATTCCATTATGGTACGATTAAGACACTGCCTTTATCTGCTTCTCGATCGCGCCGCGTTGTTTCAATTCCATTATGGTACGATTAAGACCAGCGGCATCAGCGGCCGCGTGCGTTTCATGATCTTGTTTCAATTCCATTATGGTACGATTAAGACTCCGAAACCATTCAGTCGATACTCGAACGTTTGTCTCGGTTTCAATTCCATTATGGTACGATTAAGACTCTGCGACTATTTCGTCAACCTTGTCACCCCATGCCTGTTTCAATTCCATTATGGTACGATTAAGACAGTAACTCGAGCTGCATGTTACGAGCGTCAAGCTCATGTTTCAATTCCATTATGGTACGATTAAGACCGTACATTGTTATATCTATCATATATTTTCATAGGTTTCAATTCCATTATGGTACGATTAAGACAGTGTGGGTAGGCTACTACCATCAAAAGGCATATAGTTTCAATTCCATTATGGTACGATTAAGACGAGAACCAGGGAGGCTTCAAGATGCCCTCCAAGTTCGGTTTCAATTCCATTATGGTACGATTAAGACCCGCAATCCCTATAAAGTTCGGCAGCGGCATAAGATTTCAATTCCAATATGGTGCGATTAAGACGCTGGTAAAAATCGGGCTGCACGGTAACGCCCATCATATTTCAATTCCAATATGGTGCGATTAAGACCAAGGTGTGGATTACCGGCTACTACATCGACCCTAAATTTCAATTCCAATATGGTGCGATTAAGACTTGTCATGCCTCAACGCTGTTGTGTCTTGCTTTTCTATTTCAATTCCAATATGGTGCGATTAAGACCTGGTGCAAAAGAGACAAGAATAGGCATTGCTATTAGATTTCAATTCCAATATGGTGCGATTAAGACGGTGCTGTTCTATTACTCGGAGGTTTTCGTAACTGGGTTTCAATTCCATTATGGTGCGATTAAGACACTTTTGAGGCAAATTAAAAATAATACCATGATAATGGTTTCAATTCCATTATGGTGCGATTAAGACAGATAGACAAAAAATATAAAACCAACTTTGCCCCGACGTTTCAATTCCAATATGGTGCGATTAAGACCAGCGGTGCAAGGTCAAAAATGTAGTACTTCTCAGTTTCAATTCCATTATGGTGCGATTAAGACGGAGCAAAATACGAAGTCGCTGGAGTCGTTCACGCATTTCAATTCCATTATGGTGCGATTAAGACGCACTTGAAATCATGAAGGCAGTGGCCGAAGCCTAGTTTCAATTCCAATATGGTGCGATTAAGACACAAGTATTATTTCGTTTCCGACGACCTTTGCGTGTTTCAATTCCATTATGGTGCGATTAAGACCGGCTGGCAGGTCAAGGCCATGTTAGACGACCCTATGTTTCAATTCCATTATGGTGCGATTAAGACCATCTGTACAGCAACGCAAATATAACGAAAAATACTGTTTCAATTCCATTATGGTGCGATTAAGACTGGGGCTGGCTCAACGGCGTGTCGGCCTCGAGGAAACAGTTTCAATTCCATTATGGTGCGATTAAGCCCCGTGCTGCTGAGAGCCGGGGATGGCTGTAAACACGTGGCGTTTTGCCTGCGACAAAGGTAAAAAAAAGGTTGAAAAAATGTCGATGCTTGGTAGTATTTTTTTGCGGGGCTGCGACAACGCCTTTGTTTATGGGGTTTCCAGCATGTCAAGGAGCTCTTTGATGTGCATGATGTGCAATGGGCCTAATCGGAAATCGACCCCATCGACAACTTTTTATACTACAAAAAGTTGCTGGTACTCATGCGTTCCTTGCCGATGATGCTCTTGCTCATGCTGTATCCCATCTTGTTTGAGAAAACAATCACGCTGTCTTCATCTTCGTTGATTATCTCCTTGATTTCCAATTCCAGCTCGTGCAGTTTGGCTTGGGAGATTTCTCCTTCGAAAACAGAATTCTGAATCCAGCACAAGTATTTGCGGCACAGCTTGAGCATCTTGGCCACTCTCTTCTGACCGACATCATATATCAAAATCACATACATCACCAGTACATTTTAAACGGTTTGTATTCTGCTATGCCCATAATGTCCTTCACGAGCTTGTAGCACTCGAGCTTGATGATGTGGCGGTAACTCACATTGCGGTCAAGCGACCTGTGGTGAAATGTTTCATTCATGCGCTCCTCCATTGCGAAGTCGTCGACTATGGTGTCGAAACAGGCATAATAGGTTTTGCGTATGTTGCCCTCAATGCCCATCAACTCGTTGATCTCGGTCGATTGTGCAAGCGAGGCGGCAAGTTGCTTGATTTGCACGGTGGGTTCTGTTATCGACTTGCCTCGCCAGTTGTAGTAGTTGAGGTTTTGCAACATGTTGCATGCAGCGCCGTCGATAAACTTTGTTGCCAGAGCCACACGCCGCCGCTTGTTTTGGTAGGCTTTGGCTTGCGCCAGCAGCACGCGGCCCGCCAGCAGGCCTTCGACAGCTATTTCCTCGCAGTTTGGATTGCGCTGGGGGTAGCTGTTCTCGTGTATGAGCTTCCCCTCGTGCACGAGCTCCGACTCCTGCTCCATGGTGATGCCATGCGCCAATAGCCAAAGCTTGCGCTGGCACACCATGAAGTAGTTGAAGTGAGTTCCAGAGACGGTCATCGCCTAAAGTTGGTGTTCGTAGTCGAAGTCGTTCATGCGTTTCACGAGGTTGCCCTTTGCCATTTCCAGAGCATCGGCTTTCTCGTCTTCGGTCACGACATATCCAGCGCAAGGCAGTGTGACAAAGGTGTCGGCCTTGGTGTTTCCGTCAACGATGGGCTTGGCTTTTGGCTTGCCACTGCCGTCGTCGACAAGCTTGGCACGTATGGCAGCTGCAATGTCGTTGGCATTGTCGCTTATGGCTACGGCAAGGGTCTCCATGAGGCTGAATGTGCGCGACTGGTTGGATGTGATGTGCCAGTCGATGAGGGCATCGGCCAATGCTGGGATGATGTTGTCGCGCATGGGCTTGGGCATGACAAGGCATGGACCAAACACATTTTTTGATGCCGTCCAGCCTTTGTCAACAAGCTTCTTGAGGGTGTCGCGGGCAACTTCAGGCTCCAGGCCTGTAGTGGGAATGCAGAAGAGGCGGCGCAGGTCGATGGCGATGTCATATACAAAGAGACCCGTGGCGCGGCTGTTGCTCGGGATCCACTTGCGTAGCAGGCTTCGGTCGTTACCGGCGAGCAATTGCTCGATTTGCTGCTCGTCGAGTGGGTTGCCGTCGGCGTCTCTCACTACTACTTTGTGCACATTGGGCCTGTCGGAGCGGTCGAACGAGATATTCTCGCTGGGTAACGATGCCAGTAGTGGGTGGAGTGCGGTCATGGCCGAGATGCTGAGCGGACTGCGTCGCTTGAGCGTTTTGCTATTACCGCCCTGGGATGCACTCATCCAGCCACCTATGAGCTGGTCGGGATAGCTTGGGTCGCACAGCGAGATGACTTCGCTCTCCTTGATGGCGCCCTTGTTGTTTACGTTGAAGTAGAAGGTGACAGGCGATGGCTCGGCATGGAGTTGCTCGTTGAGCGTCTCCATGATTGACCGCTTCACCTGCTGACCGCTGGAATAGGGAATGAAACGTGAAAATTGTGGATCCCAATAGTTTTTCTGCCCTTCGGCAACACAGAATACTGTGAAATCGGCGTGGCGCAATCCACGCAAATAAATGAAAGGATTTTGATTCATAATTGTCATTTTTTATTGTTTTTTGTTTAAGTAGGCATATTGAAAACGCACAAGCGTCAAGAAGTAGGGTACATTGTCGTTAGGCATGAGGTGCACTTCTTTCACCGCGCTTGCCAGTGTGCCAGCAAGGCCGCTGGCAACGTCGTCGGGCACGTTGGTGAGCAACTCGGTTGCCGCGGCGGCAAATTGCTTCTTGCTGGTTGAAGTGAGCACCGCCTGCACAAGGTTGCTCGACTTTGTGCTGATTTTTTTCTTTTCATCGACCGAAGCCTCCATGAGCAGCTGTGCCAGCTCTTGAGACTTATCCCAAAATTCATCATTGTTAAGCATAGCTAATAACCATATTATATAAACATTGTAATTGATTTGTTGTTCGTCGTTTTTGGCAGGTTTTGGCATGTTGTGGGCCTGTTTCATGTATTTTTCCAGGCCTTTTGGCTTCATGGCATATGTGCCGATGATGCCGTCCTGACACGCTTGTTTAAATCTCAGCCCCGTGCCCCAGAGTAGTTCGGCTTCTTTTGCCTTGTCCATGCCGAAGAACCTGATGTACAGCTGTATAGGCTTGCGTATTCTGGAAAGATTAAACGGTATAAAACCGAGTGTGGTATTCACCCATCCAATTCTGGGGATGTATCCAATGTTATAGATGTATCCCATGACTTGCGCCTCGCTATACTTGCGTGTGATCCCGATGAGTATCTTACACCAGGATTGCGTGTTGAGGCTCATGGTTTCGCCGCTTGCAGTTGGGGCGTAAGGATTGAATCCGGCCATTGGCACCGATGGAATGTATTCTTGGGGGTCCAAGTAGTGCACAAGCCACTGCCCATTCCATGCGTTTATTTGATTTCCTTTTAGCAGCCGCGTGTTTTCCAGCAGCTGTCGATACAGCTGCCAGCCGTCGAAGATGTCGAGCAATATCTGCTTGTGAAAAAACAGTATGGAGAAGCCGCCTTGCACGCCCACGCCCAAAGCGTCGCCCACCCAAGAGAGCATGACGTCGTCTTGCGACAGGGGCAGTGCCATGTCGGTGACCTGCCCCGAGGTTGTTCCCTCCACGTCGGTGATAGGATAGCCTCTGGCCACACTTGCGTCATTCACGCCGGCATCGATCTTTGCCATCAGCTTGTCAAATCTGTTTTTTCTTTGCTCTGGCGTCTCCCACGGTTTCTTGCCATCCATCATGTCGCCCCAGCTGAGTTTGGGATTTTCGAGGGGAGAGTTGCCTGCGGTCATCATGTACTTGTGATGGTCGAAGAAGAGCGGGCAGAAAATCTGGGTGAAGAATGTGCGGGCATCATGATGTGTGCCTTCTCTTGCGTTGTAGGCCTCGAGCAGCATGCGGCCAATTGTTGATGTTATCATGTCGATACGTTGTATGTGTGTTATATAAATTCAAAAAGTTTATAGTTGCTGGGAACGGCTTCGTCGGGAAGCAAGCCCAGGGTGTCATCGTAGGCTTTGTCGGGGATGACAAAGGGGCGTGATCCAGTGTCGAGCTGGTCCAGGTTGCGATGGGCGATCAAGTGAAAACTGGCAGGAATCTCCATGAGCTGCCTTGTCAAGCTGTCGGCATCGGGATAGCTGTCTTTGTCGCTTTGGGTGATGCACACAGCCGAGTTGATGTCAAGGGCTTCGAGCAGTGCCGACTTTGCTCGATGCCACAGTTTCTTAAGCATCCATTGCCCATTGTTGAATATAGCTCCTGTGAAGTCGATGTTTTCCACATCCAGGCTGCTGTACACACTGTCGATCATTGCTTGCAGGCGGTTCTCGTCCAAGAGCTCCCCCTTTGAGGGCAGAACGCTGAAGGTGCGTTTAAGCACATCAATCGAGTAGGGTGCTGCATCGGTCTTGTCGGCAGGCGGATCTATGACATACACAGGCTTGTAGTGACCTATGGTGGCAGGTGTGCGCTTGCGGTTGACACGTCCAAACCGCTGAATGAGGGCGTCAATAGGGGCACACTCGGTGATCATGGCGTCAAAGCTGATGTCGAGGCTTACCTCTACAACTTGGGTCGACACCACAATGCAGGCATCCTTCATGCTGTTGAAGTGGCTTGTGAGCTGGGTCTCCAGCTTGGCTCGGTCGGCACGCTTGTACCTGCTGTGAATGAGCAGGGACGGAATGTGGGGGTAAAGTTTTCTTACATGCTTAAATGCGTCTTGGGCTCGGTTGATGCGGTTGCACACCAAGAGAACTTTTTGATTTTTCTTGACCAGGTGGTCAAGAGTTTGAAAAACGTCGTGGCTATTGTGCAGCTTGAACACCCTGTGTCGCGTGAATGTGTTTAGGGTGGATGCGTCGAGTCTCACTTGATACACGTTGCGGCTTCCCCCCAATCGCCTAAGGATCTCGTCATAGAGCACCGATGGCATGGTGGCCGTGCCCACGTGGATATGGCAGCCAAGGCTCACAAGAATGTCGACAATGCGAAGCACGATAGCCTGGATAGTGTCGGAATAGGTGTGGATCTCATCGAGTATCACATCGCATCCTTTTAAGTCAAGGGCCATTGCTTCAAAGCCTTTTATGCCATAAACGATGCTTGCCATTTGATGAGGGGTCATCACTTTGACCGACGCGCCCGCCATTTTCTGCATGATACGCTCCTCGACCGTTCCGTTTTTCATTTTCAGACTTGAAGCTGCGTGAAGGAGGCACACTTGTGCCGCCGTAGGGCTCAAGTCGGCTTTGATGCGGTCGTACATGGCATTGATCGAAGCCTGGAAGGGCAATGTATAAAACACACGCCCGCGGCAACGCCGCAGCAAGAAGTCGGTTTTTCCTGCACCTGTAGGGGCGCACACTATAGTGTGCTCACGTGGGTCGCCGGCGTTGAGCAGCGATAGAGGAAAGAGTTCATTTTTCCTATTGTAGAACGACAAGTCGGGCTTGATAAATATTTTATTGATGGGCATCACTTTTCTCCAGGCCATGCCCGAGGCCATGTGGTCGGCGGCCATGAGCAGTCCTTTCCACATTGAACACCCTAAAGGTTGTGAGACACAATATTTTATGGCGTAATCATAACTGGATCTGGCCTCGTCTATGGATACGGGGTGCACAGTCATGCCCAGTGAGTCAAGTATCTCAAGTGCCACGGGGCTCCACTTGTCGAAGTTCTTGGCATGCTGGTCGAAAGCATCTGTCGATTCGTCCAGGTCAAGCAGTCCTAATGCTCTTACGTCTTTGTAGACCGACTTGTGATGTGCTGCAACCATTTCAATCACTTGGTCGCGTCGCTCTTCCTCGATAATCGAGAGGAAAAGCAATGAAGCAATCTCATGACGGAACACAAAGTGAGGAGCTGGGTGGAACGACGGACTCAGCGTTTTCTGGAAAACACTGCTTGCTTTGCCTATATCGTGAAGCATTGCCCCCAGCATGGCGGTGCGCGCATCCATTCCTTCGTTTCGTGCAATGACGACAGCGATGTCTGCCACATCCTTGAGGTGCTGGTAGAGGCTTGTGCTACCGTTGCTCTCACTCTTTGCAAGTATTTCTAAGTGCTTGTTCATTTTTTTGCGTCACAATGACATGCCGTTGAATTCTATCCAGCCATACATGGGCTGCTGATTGTCAAAGCGATTGAATCCGACAAGGAAAGATTGGGCGGATTCCCCCATGCGGAGCTCAAACCCTTCGAGCTGGGAAAATTCATCTTCGCTCATTTCGGATATATTGGGGTCGGGCAACAACACATCTTCATTACGGCACAGACACACGTGCTGAACCGAAGCTTTCAAGGCATTGTCGTGCTCATTGAAAGCAAGCCGTAAGACGGGGTGCAGCATTACGCCACGGGTGATGATGGACCGGGCACGTTCGTGTGTCTTCTTGGTTTTTCTCCAAGCCCTTGCCTGTGTCACTTCTTGTTGTTGGGTAATTGCCGAATAGGAAAGCTTGTGTCGCACAATCTTGTGAATGCCGGGCACTGTCAATAGCTTTGGAAACAGTTTTTTTTCAATGCCTTCGATGATAGACGGCGTGAGAAACTGCTGACTGAATGTTTCACCATCGCGCACGGCTGTCCATGGCTTAATAAACCCGAACGGGCCTCTGTAGGTAACAATATACATAATATGTTTCGTTGGTTTTTGCGGTTTTAATAAATGCTTCCCATTCCAATGCCTGTGCAGTTGCCTATGCCCACATCCCATGCAAAGCGTTTGGTTTCGGCTTTGCCAGTGATGACGACAGGGCACATGCTGGCTTTGTTGTTAATGCCATGATAGCGCACAAGCTTGAGCTTCTTCTTGTCAAAACTGGTATCGAAGTGAATGCCCAAGGTCTTGTCTTCGTCAAGGCCAGCTCTTCTCATTTTTGATTTCAGTGTTTCTGTGAGCAGAAGGCCGGCCTCGGCGTCGAGGTAGTTGTATTGCTTGATGCTGCCGTCGGCCATTCTCCGCTTGATAAAGATTGGACTGCCGCAATAAAAGTAGTCGCGGTGGTCGAAGTCGGGATAGTCGGCAAGTGTCACATCGCTCACAGTCATACCGCAGAACATGGCTGGCTCGTTTAATATGGCTTGAATGATTGTCTTGATTACGCTATCGTCGTAGAAACTGATGAAAAAAGTGGATCCTTTAGGAAAACGCAAAGCCTTGGCCTTGGCCTCGGCCTTGCCATCTTTAAGCCACGAAAAGGAGTAAAGTGAGATGGCGTCGTGCAGCAGGTTGCGCTCGCCAATCCACTTGTGAATACATCCTACCATTTTGGCCTGATAGTCAAAGGGGACAGGGGTTGTGGCAGGTGTGGTGTTAAGAATAATTCGCATGTTGTTGTATTGTTTTTGGCATTGTCTTCTGCAAATATATTGAAAGATTTCGATGTTTTACCCAATTTTGTGATTAAACATGATGATTGCAAGTCAAGTTTATGCCACATCATAGGTTTGAAATCTCATTTGGTGTGGGCGAGTCGCTGCGAGCGCGCAGTAGTTCACTCTATCGCTGGTTTCGGCTGTCGTGTTGTTGAGCGCTTTAAACCTTGATACGTCGTTATAGTTGCTTTTGTTTTCCATCTATGTTTATGTTAACGTGTTGATTTACGGTTGCTAAAATCATTTTTAGCAAAAATAAATTGGTTGAGTGTAAAAATCGTGCACGTCATGTTTAATAATTGTTAACGAACAAACTCTTGTTCAGCGGTGGTTTTTTGTGATAGGGTTGTGACGTGGGAGTGGACGATTTTTGCGCGGGGCGTGGGTTGGCAGTTGTGGGGATTTTGGTTAACTTTGTGGGAAAACTTTCTACGACTATGAACATAAGGCATTTCTTTTGGGCGCTGGCGGTGGCTGCATTGCTGCCGGCCGTGGCGCAGGCGGGCGGCAAGGGGCCCGAGTGGCTGAGCAAAGCCGTGTTTTATCAAATCTACCCCTCGAGCTACATGGACAGCAACGGCGACGGGGTGGGCGACTTGCCAGGCATCGTCTCGCGGCTCGACTACTTGAAGCAGCTGGGCGTGAATGCGCTGTGGCTCAACCCGGTGTATGAGTCGGGGTGGTTCGACGGCGGCTATGATATCATCGACTTCTACAAGGTGGATCCGCGCTTTGGCAACAACGACGACCTGGTGCGGCTGGTCGACGAGGCTCACAAGCGGGGCATGAAGGTGTGCCTCGACCTGGTGGCTGGCCACTCGAGCGACAAGTGCCAGTGGTTTGTAGAGTCGCAGCAGGGCACCAACGGGCGTTACAGCGACTATTACATATGGAGCGACACGATAGGGAAAAAAGATGCGGCCGACATTGCCCGCCGCCGCCAGGCCGAGGACCCCAAGGCCAGCACCATAGGGCACTGGGTAGAGGCCGACGCGCCACGTGGCAAGTACTACTACAAGAACTACTATGAGTGCCAGCCGGCGCTCAAC
>SAMEA3663095__coassemble_1725_pt1 | contig 11892 bp, 12 predicted proteins | sample SAMEA3663095__metabat2_high_PE_002 | metagenome-assembled genome bin SAMEA3663095 (sample SAMEA3663095) | pig gut metagenome | biome: pig gut; feature: pig-associated habitat; material: faeces | place: France | collected 2012 | reverse complement strand
GTGCAGCGTGCTCGGGGCGCACCTTGTCGTCGCCGGCCGTGCGGTACTGCAGGTTGTAGCGGTCGCCATCCTGGGCGAACTGCTCCCACTTGGCAGCCATCTCGGCAGAGGCGTGGACGAAATTGTACTCGGCGTGTAGATAATTCTGATTGTATGTCTTGTCTATGTGCTGAACATCGTTATAAAACTGATTGAATGACTTTCGATTGCCGTTCTCATCGAGGAGGGATGGGAATGCCTCGTTGAGCTCGTGGAAGGTCTTGATGCCGGAAAAAATATAGTCAGAGCGCGTGAGGCGGCGGCGCATGGTCTCGGTCATCTCTACTTTTTGGAAAGCCTGGTCGAGTGTGGCGGCGTGGGTGTTGATGAAGTGCTGCGCCTCGTCGGAAGCGAGGACGTTGATGTCGAGCGCGGCCCCCTTCTCACGGAACAGTGCCGACATCATGCCACGGAAGGCCGTGGTGAGCTTCGCGCATACTCTTTCCTCGTCCTTTTTGTCGAGCGTTACGTGGCGGTGGTAGCCTTGCAGCATGTGCTCATAGCGTCGGTGCAGCCCCACATAGTCGGTGGGGCTCAGTCGAAAAAAGGTGCCGCGGCATTTGGGCGTTTCGGGTCTCTGTCGTCGTTGGGCTTATCGGTCTTGCCATCCTTGTCTTTGCTCTTTTTGTCGTCGGTGGGCGGCTCGTTGCCGTCAACTTTGTCCGGCTCCATGGCGGGCATGGCAATGTTGCGTCGCTCGCCTACGGGCATGGAGTACTTTGAGCAGGTCTTCGTGCATAAATTCGACCGCTACACCACAGCCGGACTGCTGCTCACCCTCGTCATCCTTTTTTCGTTCCAGGGTGAGACCATTCTGCGCAATCCCCTCCACATTGTGCTCATTGCCGTTCCCCTCATTCTCCAGACCTACTTCATCTTTGCCATCGCCTACGGGTGGGCCAAGGCGTGGCATCTGCCCTACGACATTGCCGCTCCCGCAGGAATGATTGGCGCGTCCAACTTCTTCGAGCTCGCTGTGGCTGTGGCTATCAGCCTTTTTGGGTTGCAAAGTGGCGCGGCGTTGGCCACCACCGTTGGCGTGCTCACCGAGGTGCCCATCATGCTGTCATTGGTAAGAATAGCCAAGGCAACCAGGGGCACATTTAAAAATAGTGCCAGTACCCGCTGATTTTTTACACATGATACTGGCCCGGCCGGGATGCTTTTTGATCATGGTATCTCATTAATACAAAACAGGGACTGCCCCCTTGACGGGAACAGTCCCTTTAATTTCATCTAAGCAGTAGTGCCAGTGCTAAGCGACCTCGATGCGTTTTGTCTCTTTCTCAGCCTTGCCTGTGCGGGGAAGTGTGATGCTAAAATATTTACACTTTGCTGACAATCGAGGCAATCCCTTTGTTCTTATTCGGCTATTTCGGTGAGTGTTCCTGTGGTGGAGTCGATGATAAAGCCGCGTACAGTGATGCTACCGGGGACGAGCGCATGGTTCTTCACCCGTCGCATTGTAGCCCGTACACTTTTCTCAGTGTCGCCAAAGCCGTCGAGCCACTGGCTGAGGTCGATGTGCCGCTCCACTTCTGCTACCTTGTGGGCGCCGACCCGTTCACATATCAGTTGCTTCATGTGCTCACCGGTCATCTTCCCGGCGCCGCAATCAGTGTGGTGGATGAGCATGATCTCTTCAATGCCCAGCTCATAGATGCCCACGATGATCGATCGCATGACGGCATCGTAGTCGTCGAGGATGACACCGCCAGCTACCTTAACTATCTTCACCTCACCGTTCTTGATGCCTAATGCCTCAGGCAGCATCACACTCAGCCGGGTGTCCATGCAGGTGACGATAAGCGTTTTGCCCGACGGCTTGCCATCGGTGATATGTCTCTCATAGCCCTTTCCGGCAACAAAGCGGCGGTTGTTCTTCAGTATTTCGTCGATCATAATCGGGAAGTTGTTGTTTCATTAAATTGCTGCGTCTTTGCACGATTGTCTCTTGCCTTCCGCGCAAACTCAAACAAGCTTTGCGGCAGGTGGCAGTAGCCGTTGGGATTCTTGTCGAGATAATTCTGGTGGTAATCCTCGGCCTTGTAGAAGTTGCGCAACGGCAGGTTCTCGACGGCGATCTTCCCGTTGATGTGTTTCTGCTCGTCGGCAAAGACCTTATTGATTACCGTCTCGTCATCCTTGTCGGTGTAATACACGCCGGTGCGGTACTGCGTTCCCGTGTCATGGCCCTGCCGGTTGACGCTTGTAGGGTCGATAGCCTTGAAAAACATCTCCAGCAAAAACTTCAACGATACCTTGGCGGGATCGTACATGACATGAACGGTCTCGGCAAAGCCGGTCTTGTCGGTGCACACCTCTTTGTAGGTCGGGTTTTCTGTGCGGCCATTGGCATAGCCAACCTCAGTGTCCACCACTCCGTCAATCTGCTTGAAATAATGCTCGGTGCCCCAAAAGCAACCTCCGGCGAGATATATCTCCTTCAATTCGTCTTTTTCCATATTTCTCCGTTTTATGTTTTCTTTATATTAGAAATCGTTGTTGACTATCTCCTTCCCGAATGGTGCCAGTGCCAGATGCATCAGCCGGAAGTGCATCTTGCCCCAAGGAATGCCGACAATGGTGATGCATAGGAGCAAGCCAGAGCCAAGATGAGTCAAGGCAATCCAAAAGCCACCGACGAAGAACCAAAGAATGTTCATGAACAAACTGAGACATCCTCCGTCCTGCGGCTGGTCAACAACATGTGAGCCAAATGGCCACAACGCGAGAATACCCAACCGAAGGGTGGCTATGCCGAATGGTATGCCGATGATGGTGATCATCAGCAGGAGTGATGAAATGAAATACTCCCCTGCGATGCCCAATCCTCCAAAGACGAGCCAAATGATATTTCCCAGTATCTTCATGAATTCAATCCGGTTTCAAATAATGAATGCATTTGCTCGCAAAGGTAATGAAAATCACAGAAAGCCAAGAACAGACGCAGTCAATATTTGGCGCGCCAATAATTAGTGCCAGGACGTGGGTCTTTCACTTTTTGGGGGTTGAAGCTGAAAGCCAAGGGTCTAATCCTTGTGGGTGCCGAGAGCTCGAATCCCCACAAGTAATAGACCCTTCTTGGTTGCTGATAGCATGCTGGTATATGGCAGCAGATGTTTCAACTTAAAAGATATCGCCCTCATTGAGGAGTGCAGGCGTTGGACCGGTCGGTTGAATGGCCAGCGACCACGTGCCAGGGCACTATTCTTTTACCTCGAGTCGGTCGTACTCGTCGTTGCTCACTGGCTCGAGCCATTCGTTGCTCACATTATCGCCAGGAACGGGCATGGCCAGATGCGCAAACCAGCTGTCGCGTGTGGCACCATGCCAGTGCTTCACGTTGGCAGGTATGTTCACCACGTCGCCGGGCAGCAGCAGGCGGGCGGGCTTGCCCCACTCCTGATACCAGCCACGGCCGGCCACACACACGAGGAGCTGACCGCCGCCCTTGGTGGCGTGGTGGATGTGCCAGTTGTTGCGGCATCCGGGCTCGAAGGTGACGTTGTGTATGGGTATCTGCTCGGTCGAGATGGGGGCGAGGTAGCTCTGCCCGATGAAATACTTGGCATAGGCCGTGTTGGGCTCGCCTATGGGAAATACCATCTCGCGCTGGAACTGTGCTTTGCCGTCGCATGGGGCGGCGGTATCGCTGGCCCACACCTCTTTGGCCTCACTTAAGGCTGCCCATGCCTTGGGCCAACCGGCGTAGAATGCAATGTGGGTGAGTGCCTCGGCAATCTCTTGCCGCGTGATGCCGTTGGCCTTGGCGTTTTGCAGGTGATAGGCCAGGCTGCTGTCGGTCATGCCCATGCTCACAAGTGCCACCACGGTGATGAGGCTACGGTCGCGGAGCGACAGTTGGTCCTGCCGGTTCCACACCTGTCCGAAGAGTACATCGTCGTTGAGCTCGGCAAATTTTGGCGCGAAGTCGCCCAGCTGCTTGCGGCCTGCGTCCTGTTTGATAGTTTTCTTTTCCATATTGATGATTGATAGATGTTTTGACAATGGTTGAGCATTGGCATGCAGCGCCAGGCCCAAGAGGAGGAGAACAACTAATGCTCGTGCCATCGAGGTGATTCAATTTTATTTGAGGTACTTGTTGAAAAACGCCGCAATACGGTCGAAGGGTATTTTATCCATCTGGTCGTAAAGGTCGGTGTGGGTAGCGCCGGCAACGATGATGAGCTGCTTGTTGTCGCCCTTGAGTTTCTTGAATGTGTCCTCACCCATATAGCGGCTGTGGGCCTTTTCGCCATGAACGATGAGCACTGCATTTTGCAGGTCTTCGGGATGAGCCAGTATGTTGTTGTTCATCCATCCCGTCTGTGCCTGGAGCATCCATCCGCCATTGGAGTTCACCGACCGCTGGTGGTAGCCGCGCTTGGTCTTGTAGTAGGCCGAGTATTGCTGCACGAAGTCGGGCTCCTTGCCCGTGAGCTGATCCACGGGTATGCAACCTCCGGCACGCTGCGTTGGGCCTGTCGTGTATTCCTTAGTGCGTAGGGCCGCAATCTGCTCCTTGGCTTTGTAGCGTTCGTCGGCAGTGCCTTGGTCGAAATAGCCCCATGCACCCACACGCGGCATGTCGTACATTGTGCTGGCTACCGTGGCCTTGATGCGCGGGTCGGCAGCAGCGGCATTCAGTGCAATGCCGCCCCAACCGCATATGCCCACGATGCCAATGCGATTGGCTTCCACGTCGGGGCGGTTGCTCAAGTAGTCGACGGCTGCCTGGAAGTCCTCGGTGTTGATGTCGAGCGAGAACACGTCGCGTGGCTGTCCGCTGCTCTCACCGGTAAACGACGGGTCGAAGGCGATGGCCAGAAATCCACGCTCGGCGAGAGCCTGAGCATAGAGCCCCGACGACTGTTCTTTCACGGCACCGAAGGGGCCGCACACGGCCACCGCGGCGAGGCGCCCCTGTGCATGCTTGGGTTTATACACATCGGCCGCAAGCTCAAGGCCGAAATGGTTGTGAAAGGAAACTTTCTCATGCTCCACCTTCTCACTCTTGGCGAACACCTTGTCCCACTCTTGTGTCATCTTCAATTGTGTCATTTCATTTGTGTTTTGTGCCCCGGCAGCCATGATGATCATTAGCAATGCCAGGACTGTGATTATCGTTCTCATTGGTTTGTTGTCTTTGTTGTATGGTGCAAATTTAGGCGCTTCTCTTCAATTGCACATTACCCTGATTGTGGCTTCTGTTACCCATATTGCTCTTACATCGCTCATGGTGCCCAAGGTGATACACAGGGCCGAAACTGCCACGACGCCCATCCACACCGCCTGCCTGCTGGCAGAGGCCCTTATCGGCAAATAGAAAGACAACCCATGCGCTTTTTTAGCAAAGTCAACTGAAGCCTTAATCCCTTGTTGTAGTGAAATATCCTCTCTGAGCCCACTGTCGGTCCTCGCTACGGCCTCTATTACAAAGGGATAAAATTTTACGGTTTTGACTTGATAGTAATTACTAATGCCAGTTTGCCCGATAATATAGGACTGGGTAAAAGCTCAAGTGTAGGCTTTGGAGTAGTCAGAAAGATTTCTATTCCCCGCGCCTATGCAGACAGGTTGAAATAAGCCTTCAAGGCAACTTCTAAGCATTGGGTTAGGACATTGGGTTTTTATTTTCAGTTTTTGTTTTGTGGCTCGTCGTTGCTGGAGGCGAGGCCCAGGGCTACGCCAAGCATTAAGCCAATCAACATCCATGTGCCTATGTCGTCGCAGATGGCGCCTATGGCGCATCCTCCCAGCAAGCCGAGGGCTGTGCCGAGGGCGAGATTGCCTTTGGGCTTGCCTTTATCATGCTTTGGGACTTGACTTTCTTTGCCAGTGTTGTCATTATCTGTTTTCATCGAGGGGACAACGTGTTGTTGTTTTTTGCAAAGGTATGAAAACGCCATTGTCCTGCCGCCAGGCGAGTGATGATTTTTACAAGATTGTTACATCTGGCGTGTGTGCCAGGCATGGCAGTGTGGATTGAGGCAATAGCGGGTTGAAATGGGCGACTGGCACGTTTTTTGTCATACAGTGGGTAAATAACTCTAAAAGGGGGAAGTAAAAGACTATGAGAGCAAACATCAAGAAGAATGGTTTGAAGCGAGTCGTCGTTGTGGGATGCGGTCTTGGCGGGCTTAGGCTGGCTCGCAGCCTGCGCAACTCGGGCTACCAGGTGGTGATCGTCGACAAGAACAACTACAACCAGTTTCCGCCACTCATCTATCAGGTGGCTTCGGCAGGCCTTGAGCCGAGCAACATTTCTTTTCCCATAAGGCGCATTTTTCAGGGATACAAGCATTTCTACTTCCGCATGGCCGAGGTGAAGGCTATCGACGCCGGCGAGAAGGCTATTGTCACATCGGTGGGCCCAATACACTACGATTATCTTGTGCTGGCGATGGGCGGCACTACCAATTTCTTTGGCAACAAGAATGCCAAGCAGCATGCTTTCCCCATGAAGACTGTTGTCGACGGCATGAGACTGCGCAACCACATCCTTGATACCCTGGAGCGTGCCGAGACCGAAGAGGACATGGCAAGGCGGCAGAAGTATATGAACGTGGTGATTGTGGGCGGCGGCCCTTCGGGCGTTGAGATAGCCGGCGCCTTGGCCGAGATGAAGCGCAACATTGTGCCTCGCGACTATCCCGACCTTGCCGACAAGATGCACATCTATCTCATCAATGCCAGCGACCGCCTGCTCAAGTCGATGGACGAGAAATCGTCGAGCACGGCCGAGGCCGAGTTGAAAAATATGGGGGTGCACGTGCGCAACGGCTGGCGGGTGACCGACTATAAGGACAATGTGGTGTATATCGACAATGGCAAGACGCTGGAATCGTCGACGGTGGTGTGGGTGAGCGGCATCAAGGCCAATGTGGTCGAGGGCGTGCCCGAGGGGTCGGTTGGCCATGCAGGGCGGCTGCTATGCGACCGTTTCAATCGCGTCAAGGGCATGACCGATGTGTTTGCCATAGGCGACCAAAGCCTCGTCGAGGGTGATCCCGACTGGAAGCTCGGGCACCCCCAGCTGGCACAGGTTGCCTTGCAGCAGGCTGACAATGTGGCCAGTAACATTGTTAAGAGCGACAATGGCCAGGAGATGAAGCCGTTTGTCTACAAGAACCTGGGCACAATGGCCACCATAGGCCGCAGGCGTGCTGTTGCCGAGATAGGCAGTGCCAGGTTGGGCGGCACCTTAGCTTGGCTGCTGTGGCTGGTAGTGCATTTGCGCTCGATACTGGGCGTGAAAAACAAATTTTTTGTCCTTCTCAACTGGATGTGGAACTATTTCAACTACATGCAGAGTCTCAGGTTGATACTCAAGTGACCGCCGTCCCTTTTTGCAGGAGGGCTGTGCGCAATATAAATGAAGCAGGGTGTGCCATCGAGACATGTTCTCGTGACACACCCTGCTCAAGTGTGTGTGCTGTTGTGCCGCTGTCGCCACATGGCACCGCTCTCTATGTGGGGCGCGTGGCGGCGGCGTGCGCGCGACTAAGTCGTCACCAGCGACATGCCTTTCTTGAGGGCCTTCTCGTTCATGGGTATCAAGCCCCAGTGGCGCTCGGGCAGCGACTTCTTCAAGCCCTTGAGCACGTTTTCGATCGTGACCACGGGCCGCACTTTCAAGTAGGCGCCCAGCACAATCATGTTGAACGACTTGGCGTTTTTCATCTCAAACGAAGCCTCGGTGGCATCGACCTTGTACACCTTGATGTCGGTGCGCTTGGGCGGGGTGTGGATTCCGTAGCTGTCGTAGATGAGCACGCCTCCGGGTTTCACCTTGCTCTCGAAGCGGTCGAGACTCTGCTGGTTGAGCACGATTACAGCGTCGTAGCTGTTGAGAATGGGCGACGAGATGCGCTGGTCGCTCAGGATCACCGTCACATTGGCGGTGCCGCCTCGCTGCTCGGGCCCGTAGCTCGGCATCCACGTCACTTCTTTGCCTTCCATCAGGCCAGAGTAGGCCAGTATTTTGCCCATCGAGAGGACACCTTGTCCACCGAAACCTGCAATGATAATTTCTTCTTTCATAATCTTGTTGTCCTCCCTTGTTTATTTTGTTGCATCCACATCTTTCAAGTCGCCCAGCGGGTACTTCTTGAACATGTTCTCGACCATCCACTCGTTGGCCTTGACCGGGCTCATCTTCCAGCCGGTGTTGCAGGTGCTCACGATCTCGACGACCGAGGTACCCTTGCCCTCCATGCTGTTTTCAAAAGCCTTGCGTATTGCGGCTTTGGCCTTGCGCACTGCAGCGGCTGTGTGCACAGCCTGACGTGTCACATAGCGTGTGCCGTCGAGCTGCGCCAGCAGCGGGGTGATGGCCAGCGGGTAGCCGTTGAGGTCGGCGCGGCGGCCGTAGGGGCAGGTGGCCGTCTTCTGGCCCAGCAGTGTGGTGGGGGCCATTTGGCCGCCCGTCATGCCGTAGATGGCATTGTTGATGAAGATGATGGCAATGCTCTCGCCGCGGTTGCAGGCGTGTATCGACTCGCAGGTGCCTATGGCGGCAAAGTCACCGTCGCCCTGGTAGGTGAACACCAGCTTGTCGGGCTGCAGGCGCTTGATGCCTGTGGCCATGGCCGTGGCACGGCCGTGGGCGGCCTCGACCCAGTCGATGTCGATGTAGTTGTAGGCAAACACGGCGCAGCCCACTGGCGAAACGCCTATTGCATATTCCTCGGCGCCCATTTCCTCGATGACCTGGGCCACCAGTTTGTGCACCACGCCGTGGCTGCAGCCTGGGCAGTAGTGCATGTTTCGGTCGTTCAGAAGCTTTGGTTTCTTGTAAACAAGATTTTCAGGCTTTATTATATCATTGATTTCCATATATTTGTCATTTTTAAGTTGTAACTGTAAAGTAACAAGCAGGAGCGGCCTGTGTCACTTGTTCACAATATTAAACTTTTGCTTCAATGCGTCGAGCACCTCGTCGGGGGTGGGCACATTGCCGCCCAGGCGGCCGTAGTGCTCAACAGGCACCTTGCAGTCGACGGCCAGTTTCACGTCTTCGATCATCTGTCCGGCGTCGAGCTCGACTACCAGTATGCCTTTCACATTGCTGGCAGCGCGGCGCAGGTGCTCGTCGGGGAAAGGCCACAGGGTGATGGGGCGCACAAGTCCCACCTTGATGCCCTCTTCGCGGGCGATCTCCATGGTCTTCATGGTGATGCGTGCCTGGCTGCCAAAGGCCACAATCAGGTACTCGGCATCGTCGCAGTTCACGAGCTCGCAGCGTTTCTCGTTTTTCTCAATTTCACGGTAGGTGGCCTGGAAGCGGTTGTTGTTGGCTTCCATCACGTCGTCGTCGAGCTCAAGCGAGGTCACAATGTTGTTTTTGCGGCCCTTGGCTCCGGTCACTGCCCAGGGGCATTGCTTGCGTATCTGCTCCTCGGTGCGGCGTGGACGTTGCTCGGGCAGCACCACTTTCTCCATGAGCTGCCCTATGAGGCCGTCGGCCAGTATCATCGACAGGCAGCGATACTTGAAGGCCAGGTCCCAGCCCAGTGCCACAAAGTCGGTCATCTCCTGCACGCTGCTGGGTGCAAGCACAATCATGTGGTAGTCGCCGTGACCGCCGCCCTTGGTGGCCTGGAAATAGTCGGCCTGCGAGGGATGTATGGTGCCCAGTCCCGGGCCGCCGCGCATCACGTTGACCAGCAGTGCCGGCACCTCGCTGGCGGCCATAAACGACACGCCCTCTTGCATCAGGCTGTAGCCTGGGCTCGAGGTCGACGTCATCACTGCCTTGCCGCAGCAGGCACCGCCATATACCATGTTGATTGCAGCCACTTCGCTCTCGGCCTGAAGCACCACCATGCCGGTGGTGTCCCATGGCATTTCGGCTTCGAGTTTCTCAAGCACCTCGCTTTGCGGGGTGATAGGGTAGCCAAAGTAACCGTCGGCGCCATAGCGTATTGCCGCCATGGCCAGGGCCTCATTGCCCTTCATGAGTTTCACTTCTTCTTTCATTTTCTTGATGTTTTAAAGCAATTACTTTTCAACTACCCGATATACCTCGATGCAGGCATCGGGACACACTAACGCACAACTCTGGCAACCAATGCACTCTTCGGGCACAGCCATGTAGGCATAATGGTAGCCGCGGTTGTTTACTTCTTTCTCCTGAAGACTCAGGACATGCTTAGGACACGCAACGACACACAGGCTGCAGCCTTTGCATCGCTCGGTGTTGACCGTAACAGCTCCTCTGATTTTTGGCATAAATTGTTAAATTTAATTTTTAGATTAGGTTAGTTAGTTGCAAATATAGTTTTTCTTCTACAATTTCACAAGTTTTATTTCTCCCTTTTTGGAGGGATTCAAAGAATTGGCCTGCACGATACTCGCCATGTGTCTCGTGCCATAATGCCCCGTTGCCAGGACCTGACCGGGCAACGCATGCCTACACGCTACTTGAGCTTGCCCAGTATCGTGCGCAGCTCCTCGCCCATGTTGATGGTGTAGCCTTGCCTGTAGTAGACGATGCGGTTGAAGGTGTCGGCAATGACAAACACGGGCAGCTGGTCGCTTGCGAGCTTTAGCTCGCTCTTGAGGGCGTTGAGTATCTTGTGGTCGGGGTCGACACCATAGGTGATGCCCTCGGCCGGCAGGTTGAAGTCGCTGGCGTTGAACTTGCGCACTGCGGCTTCGTCTTCCAAGAGCAGCACCACGGGGCGGCCTATTTCGACCTTGGCAATGTCGCGCAAGGCGTGGTTGCTGGGCTCCTGCCCCATGCCCACGATGCCCAGCACATAGTAGCCGCGGCCAGTGCACGATAGCAAGCTCACGGGGGTTGAGGCAATGGTGCACGACTTGCTGTCGACCCGGTTGAAGCGCGACTCGCTGTCGAAGTTGCCTATCACTGCCACCTGGTCGCCCGTGGCTTGCCGCATCGTGAGTGGCACTGTGGTGGTGTGGCCTGCCTCGATTTTGAACTCGCGCACTGTTGCCAGCACGGTGCCGCTGGCCATGCGGCTGCCAGTCACCAGCACATAGGTGCCCGTGTCGAGCTGAGCGCCATTCTTGAAGGTCGATGCCCAGGTGCAGTTGTTCTCGTCGTAGTTTTGCAGCACCATGCGGCCGCCTGTCATCTTGCTTATGGTGAAGTGTATATAGTAGGACAAGTCGTCGTGCAGCGGGGTGGGGGTGTAGTCGAGCACAAGCGTGCCCTGTGGCGTGGCTTTGGCTTGGCCGGTCTTGTCCCATTTCACATCGATCCAACTGTCGCTGCCGCTGTTGCGGTATTGCACCTTGCCGGTCACGGCATCTTTGCGGGCGTCGATGTCGAGACTGCGGGCCACGTCGACAAAGAAGATGTCGCGGCTGCGCTCGTCGGCGATGCGGTAGTTGTACACTCCTGTAGCCGACTGGGCGTAGCGTAGCGCCTTGGTGTCGGGGTTGAGCCTTATGTTCTTTTTTATCCACTTCACGAGCAGTTGCGGGTTGGCTTTGTACCGTGTGGCCTCGGCGGCAAACTTCTGCTCAAAGAAATGCTTGTATGGGCGCAGCGGCTCGGCCTCGACCCGGGGCGAAAGCTGGTTGCTGCGCGCTGTCATGTTGTCGTCGAGCACTTGCATGGTTACATCGCGCAAGTCCTTGTCGGTGAGTGTGCTCAGCAGTTTCAACGCGCGCTCTTGCTGGCCGCTGTACTTGTTGAGAAAGTCGAGTATCACCTGGTAGTTGCCACGCGATTTCACCAGATAGGGACGTTGCTCCTCGGGATAAGCCAGGGCCTTGTCGGGGGTGATGAAGGTGGCAGTGTAGGCATTGCGCATCGCGTCTTCCTGCTCGAGGCGCTGCTTGTTGCGGGCGGCCAGTGCAGCAGGCACCTCGGGCAGC
>SAMEA3663095__coassemble_1683_pt1 | contig 12152 bp, 8 predicted proteins | sample SAMEA3663095__metabat2_high_PE_002 | metagenome-assembled genome bin SAMEA3663095 (sample SAMEA3663095) | pig gut metagenome | biome: pig gut; feature: pig-associated habitat; material: faeces | place: France | collected 2012 | reverse complement strand
GAGCCCTCGACCCCTGCCGATTGAGCGACAAGGCCTTCCACGCCGCAGCCAGCCTGATGACCAAGATGGGCTACCTCCACGTGAGCGAGCGCCTGTATCCCGGCATGCGCCACGAGCTGCTGGCCGAGACCGATCGCCAGCAAGTGTGGCGCGACGTGCTCCACGCCCTCAACACCTGGCAGTAAAAATTCCCCCGCCCCCGGCCAGCAACAGCCACCCACTTGCATGTGATGGATGCCCTATACCAGGCACCCACCACACCGACATTCAATCATCATTTTAAATTAAATTAAATCCTATGATACACACCTCAGCCCAATCCTTCAAAAAAAAAAACGCCTCAACTTAGAGAAAAAATGAAAAAAAATGAGTACAAAATTCCACGTCTCCCCTTTCAATTATAAAGAACCATTGCAGTTACCTGTAAAAAAGAACCGGAACTATAACAATGAACAAGGTCTCCAACTTAAAGCTGTTCAAAGACTGGCTCGAACGCAACGAGCCACGGCTCACTGCCGACGAGAAGCGCTTGCTGTGGCAAAAAATCATAGCTCTCTATGAACAAAACACCCATGAGCCCCGACACCTGTGGTGGCAATGGGTGGCTGCGGCTTCAATCTCCCTGCTGCTCATAGTAGGAGGCTGGCACCTTGTCAACAACGTGCACCACAATGACCAAGACCGAAACACAATGCTAAGCCAGCTTGATGTGTCAACAATCCAAAACATCAAACTCATGGCTGGCGACCAAGTCATCACTCTTGACGACAATTGCACCATTACGTGCAAGCCCGGGCAGGGCGTGATCAACATCAACCTGCAAGGCAACCAAGTGACAACTTCATGCAAGCCAGGAACCCAACTCATGGTCGCTGTGCCCCGTGCCGCGAGGGCACGAGTCGTGCTATCCGACGGCTCCACCATCACCCTGCGCGAAAATTCAAAGATGACGTTCCCCTTTTCGCTGGCCACAGTCGATGTGCGACGCGTGAAAATTGAGGGCGAAGCCTACATGGACATCACCCACAACCCTCGCAAGGACTTCATTGCCCAGTGCGGCGACCTGCAAGTAAAGGTACTGGGCACAAAATTCTTGATCTCTTCTTATCCTGGTGAGAACAAACAATGCGTGACACTTTACGAAGGCCGAGTAAACGTAAAAACCGCTGGCAACAAGTCTCACACCCTGAAGCCTAAAGAGACGCTTGAATACCTTGCCAGCAATCAGCAAACCAACGTGATCGAAGAAAATGACATCGACATGCAAACCCTGGTCAGTTGGAAAGACGACATCATCATTCTCAACAACGAGCCATTGACAAAACTCATCGAACAAATGGAAAATATCTACCACACCCAGTTTACATTCAACCGGAAAGCAACCGATGCCATCGTGCTCAGTGGCAAGTTTGATGCCAGCGTGAGCCTCGATGAATTCATGCAACGCTTGCAGATGATAGCCCCCATAAGCTACCATAAAGAAACTCATACAATCAAAGTAACAAAATAAACCATAATGAAACCCAAGCAAATATTAAATGCAGCAAGCGCGATACTCTCGCTGGCACTTGTCTTCAGCCCCCTGGCAACCCATGCACAGGCCCAAGGCACACGCTCGATATGGAACATCCCATCAGCACAGTATCCCATGGTCGACGACCAAGGCCGTGCCACCTTCAAGCTCACAGCCCCCAATGCCCACAGCGTGCAAGTGACAATCCACAAAACCACCTATGAAATGACTCGAGCCACCGACAGTGTGTGGACCCTCACCACCCCCGCACTGCCCAAGGGCTTCCACTACTATTTCATGACCATCGACGGTGTGAAAACCATCGATCCAAACTCTCAGACGTTTTTTGCCTACAGCCGCGAAGCCGGTGGCTTAGAGATTCCTGAAGGTAGTGAGGGCGACTACTATCGGCCCCAGCGCGGCATTGCACACGGACAGTTGCGCACTATCGAGTACTATGCCACTTCTTCAGGCACATGGCGCACTGCCATTGTATACACTCCGGCAGGCTACGATCAAAGCGGCAACCACCACTATCCCGTACTCTACCTGCAGCATGGCATGGGCGAGGACCACACTGGCTGGACACGCCAGGGCATGATGCAACACATCATCGACAACCTCACAGCTGCTGGCAAGGCAACCCCCATGATAGTTGTAATGGAGAGCGGCGACATCAATGTACCCAAAAAAGAGAAAGAACACTTTGTCGAGATCACCAAATATGGAACATCATTCTATCGAACCTTTATCGCAGATCTTATTCCTATGATCGACAGCACATTTCGCACCATCCCCGACCGCGACCATCGTGCCATGGCAGGATTGTCGTGGGGCGGACATCAAGCGCTCGACATCGTAGTTCCTCATCTCGACATGTTTGCCTATATCGGCCTGTTTAGCGGTGCCGTGTATGGCCTTGACGTGCACAAGAACTATGGAGGCATTATGTCAGATGCCAAAACATTCAACAGCAAGCTGCGCTGCTTCTTCATAGGCTATGGCACCGACGAAAACGTGGGACAAACGAAACTTCGGAAAGAACTTGATGACAACGGCATCCATTACACGCCATTCATTTCACAAGGCACAGCACACGAATGGCTCACCTGGCGCCGGTGCCTCAAGGAATTTCTTCCTTTAATATTCAAGAGCAAATAACCAGACTATCTTCTAAATCAATAACAGAACTAACTTAAAAAAACAATCAATGAAAAAGTATGACGACTTGACGTGCAGAACGTGGCGACGAGTGTGGCCCGTACTGCTAAGCCTGCTGGCCCTCGTGGCCACCCCTGCAATGCAGGCTGCAGGCCCAACTCCAGTTGCGCAAGTAGCGCATGATGGCACCGTGTCGCTTCACGTGAGCAACACGCCTCTCAAGCGGGTGTTTTCCCTCATCGAGAAGCAGACCAGCTACATGATTGCCTACAACAGCAACCTTCCCAACCTGGATAAAAAAGTGACAGTCGAGGTCACCAACGCCTCGATCAACAGTGTCATGCAACGCGTGCTCAATGGCTCAGGACTGAAATACAAAATCTCTGGACGCCAAATTATGATCTTCGAGGGTGAAAAACCCGAGGCCTCAAGCCCTGTAAAAATACATGGGCGCGTGCTCGACGAGAAAAACGTGCCTGTGATAGGGGCCACTGTGAAAGTGCTGGGCACCAATCGCGTGACCATCTCTGACCTCGACGGCTACTTCGACATCGAAGTGCCCAACCGCAACAGCAAGCTGCGCTTTTCTTTCATTGGCTACGCTCAGCAAGAAGTTGCAGTGGCCGGCCGCAGCAACATTATCGTCACCATGCAAGACGAGTCGGTCAAACTCAAGGAACTTGTAGTCACCGCACTGGGCATGAAACGCTCGGAGAAAGCGCTCGGATATGCCACTCAAAAGATTGCAGGCGAGCAATTTGAAAAAGTGAAAGGCGTGAATGTGGCCACAAGCCTCACAGGCCGCATTGCCGGCATGACCATTTTCAACTCGAGCGAGTTTATGGAAGCCCCCACCGTCAGCCTGCGCGGCGAAACCCCGCTGCTGGTGCTCGATGGCGTACCCACCAATCTCACCCTTGCCGACATCAACAGCGACGACATTGAGTCGATCGACGTGCTGAAAGGTGCCACTGCTTCGGCCCTCTACGGCAGCCGCGGCGGTAGCGGCGCCATCATGGTCACCACCAAGAAGAGCGGACAAGAAGGCTTCACCGTTGAAGTGAACTCGAGCAACATGTTCAACTGCGGCACTCTCGCCCTGCCCAAGGTGCAGCACTCCTACAGCTCGGGCTACGGAGGCAAGTACAACACCGACGACGAGGTGTGGGGCGACAAGCTCGACATAGGCCGCGTCTATGCCCAATACAATCCGTACACATACCAAATGGAGGAACGCGAACTTGTATCGGCTGGCCGCAACAATTTCAAAAACTTCCTGCAATTCAGCATGGTGTCAAACAACACCGTGAGCGTGTCGCAGCGCGGCAAAAACGGCAGCGTGCGCTCCTCGGTATCATTTATCTACGACAAGGGCCAATACCCCAACCAAACCGGCAAGGTACTGCAATACAACATAGGCGGTGAGATGAAACTCGGCAATAAAGTAAACATCACTGCCACAATGGGCTTCACCAAGCAGCTGGCCAGCAACACATCGGGTACTGGATACACCGACCAGGGCTACATCTACAACCTTCTCGTGTGGACCGGACCCGAATATGACGTGCGCGACTATCGCGACTACTGGCTGGTGAAAGACACCCAGCAGAACTGGAACCGCAAGTCATGGTACGACAACCCCTGGATGAGCGCCTACGAGAAAATCAACCGTGAAGACAACACCAAGACCAACGGTATGCTCACTATCAACTATCACATCATGCCCTGGCTCACAGCTATCGTGCGTGGCGGCTATGACTACACCAACTTGAGCACCAAGCGCCGCGCCCCCATCGGCATCAACGCTACCCGCAATTGGGGCAACACCAACAAAGGTTACTACGCTGAAAAAACCGAAGAGGTTTTCACAACCAACGACGACTTCATTCTGAACGCAACCGTGACTGCTGGCGATTTCAGCATCGATGCCCTTGCAGGTGCCTCAATCTATTACTATCGCGACAAGTCGCTGGAGGCCTCTACCAAAAACGGCATCTCCATTCCTGGTTTCTACTCGCTTAAGGCATCGGTCGAAAGCCCCACAGTGACGCCCTACCTGGCCAACAAGAAGGTGAACAGCATCTACGGCAAGGCCTCGCTGGGATACAAGAGCACCTACTACATGGACTTAACCGGCCGCAACGACTGGTCGTCGACCCTGCCCAGCGGCAGCAACTCCTACTTCTACCCCTCGGTAGGCGCCAGTGTGATATTGAGCAACATCATTAAAATGCCCAACTGGTTAAACTTCCTGAAGCTGAGAGGCTCCTGGACCGTCTCCAAGAAAGACCTCAACATTTACGACACCAACCAGGCCTATACCATCAACAACTCGGTGTGGGACGGGCTGAACTCGGCCGTATACCCCACAACCATGCGCGGCAAGGTGAAACCCATCACCGACCGCACCTGGGAAATAGGCACCTCGGCCCACTTCTTGCAAAACCGCATCAAGTTTGACTTCACCTACTACAACAAGCTCACCTACAACAACACTGCCGCCACCACTATCTCCCCCTTCACGGGCTTCAAGAGCGTGCTCGTCAACACCCAAGAGGAGTATGTGCGCCGTGGTGTTGAGTTCTTTGTAGATGCCACTCCCATCAAGACGACCAACTTCACCTGGAATGTAACCACCAACTGGGCCCGATCGGCACGCTACTACGCCAAGATCGACCCCGTATACAGCGCCGACAACCTGTGGACCTACAAAGGCGCACGCGTCGATGCCTATACCTCCAAGACCTTCAACTATGCCCCCGACGGCAGCGTGATTCTCACCAAAGGCTTCCCGCGCCTCACAAGCTACAAGTACAAGGTGGGCAACACCGACCCCGACTGGATGTGGGGCCTGGCCAACAACTTCAAGTATAAAAACCTAAGTCTTGGTTTCACTATCGACGGTCGCATTGGCGGACTGTCGACAGCCCGTACCAACTACCGCCTGTGGCAAACTGGCGCACACCCCGAGAGCGACAACCAGTGGCGCTATGACGAGGTGGTGAACGGCAACAAGAGCTTTGTAGCCCCTGGAGTGACCGTGGTGTCGGGCTCAGTGAAGTATGACACCTACGGACGCATCGTTGAAGACACCCGCGTCTTTGCCCCCAACGAGACTCCCGTGTCCTATGAAACCTACATCAAGAGCTACTGGTGCAAGGGCGAGCAGTTTATCACCGATGAAACGTTTATAAAACTGCGTGAGCTGTCTGTCACCTACGACATCCCATCCAGGTTGTGCAAGAAAATGAACATGAAGCAGGCTTCGGTTTCGCTCATCGGGCAAAACCTGCTGCTCTGGACTAAGGAATACAAATTTACCGACCCCGACCGAGCCAGTGACAACCTGGCCTCGCCATCGGTGCGCTACATGGGTATAAACATCAAAATGACTTTCTAAAACCAAAAAAAGAGAATTATGCTACACTATATTAAAACAGCTTTAGTGTCGGGCCTGCTGGCCTGCGGCATGTTGGGCATCAACAGCTGCACCGACCACTTCGACAGCTACAATACCGACCCCAACCAGTCGACCGCGGCAACTTCTGAAATGATTGCTACCAATTGCATACGCAACCTGTGGGAAACTCACAAGGAGCCCAAGGGATACATGTTTGACGAGATGCTGTGCAAGTATATCGCCTGGACCGAGGCCAACGATATCAACATCGCCTTCAACAAGCTGGGACGTGCCGACCTTGATGGCGTGACCATGCTCTACAACGTGCAAAAGATGATAGAAGCCGCCGGCAACGCGCAGTTGAAAGCCTCCTACGAGGGCTTGGGCCACATCTTGCGCGCCCTCGTGTTCTTCGACGCCACAATGCGCGTGGGCGACATCCCCTACAGCCAAGCCATGCAAGGCGAAGCTGGCATCACCTACCCCAAGTATGACAGCCAGCGCGATGTAATGCTGGGGTTGCTCAACGAGCTCGACCAGGCCGACCAGCTGCTCGCCCAGGGCAGCAACTTCAATGGCGACTTCGTGTATGGCGGCAACACCAGACAGTGGCGCAAGGTTGCCAACGTGATGGCACTCAAAATCCTGATCAACCTCTACAAGAAGACCGACGATCCCGACCTCAATGTTGCAGCCCGATTTAAGGACATCGTGGCCACAAGACCCTTGTTCGACAGCAATACCGACAACCTGCAACTCGTGCACAGCGACAAGTCAGGCCAGAAAGCCGACTTCTACAAGGAGGGCAACAACTATGTCAACTACATCCAGATTTCGTCCGAAGTCGTCGACTCGCTCAAGGCTTTTGGCGATTATCGCCTGTTCTACTACGCACAACCCACGCCCAATGCCGTGGCAGCCGGCAGTGCCGTCGATGACTGGGCTTCCTACAATGGTGTAGAAGCCACGCTCACCGAGGAGGAAATCCAGAAGGCCGTCTTTGAGGGCAACGTGTCGCAAACCAACAAGCGATATGTTGAGGAAATCGTGGGCGAGCCGTCGGTCCTGCTTAGCTACAGCGAGTTGAACTTCATCCTGGCCGAGGCATGCGTGCGCGGCCTGCTCGATGGCGATGCCCGCAACTACTACAACAAGGGCATTGAGGCCGCCATGCACTTCACTGCCGACAACACCGTCGACAATGCCGAATATCACCACAATAGGAAGATTACCGATGACTACATCGCCCGTTATCTTAGCAATCCAGGAGTAGCGTTCTCGGCTAACCCTGAGCGGCAAATCGAGCAAATTATCGAGCAAAAGTATCTGGCTACTTTCATGCAACAGCCCTATAACGCCTACTTCGAGTACCGCCGCACCGGCTATCCCGTTTTGCCCATCAATCCCAGCAGCAACCGTAACGACGATGTCAACAAGATGCCTGTACGTTGGATGTATCCACAATCGGAGTATGACTACAATGGAGCCAACGTGAAGGCTGCCGTGCAGAGCCAGTTTGGCGGCATCGACGATGAGAACCAAATGATGTGGATATTGAAATAGTTTTTTTTATAGAGCACATGAGAATCAATTGATGTGCATTGCACATGACGGGCTAGAAGAACTACTGGAAGTACACAAAAATTCCCATATTCTTCTAGCCCTTGCAAAAAAAATCATAACTTTGACAACATGAAAGCATTAAGTCAATTTATACTCCTGGTCGTAATCTTGCTTGCTGCGACAGGCCAAGCACAAAACCTGCAATTCAACCGCAACAGAGAGTTCAAGATTGTGCAATTCACCGATCTCCACTACAAGTTGCACAATCCCGCCTCACAGGTAGTACCAGAATGCATCTCCGAGATCGTAAAGGCTGAAAAGCCCGACTTGATTATAGTGACTGGAGATTTCGTATATTCCCGTCCTGCCGACAGCACCTTGACAGCAGTGCTCAACATCATAGAGGCACAGAACACCCCATTTATCATGCTCTTTGGCAATCACGACAGCGAGCGGGGCATGACCAACGGTGAGCTGCAACGCGTCATTGCGACTTACAAGCACAATGTGATCACTGCCCCCTACGATTCAATTACCCCCGACCACGTGATCACCGTCAAGGACCATAGCGGCAGCCGCGATGCTGCCCTGCTCTACTGCTTTGACACCCATGCCAATGCACAGATCAAGGAAGTGGGTGGTTACGCCTGGCTCACAGGCGAGCAGGTGCAATGGTACTCCAGCCAGAGTGCATCCTTTACCCGCAGCAACGGCGGTGTTCCATTGCCCGCACTGGCATTCATGCACATCCCGCTGCCCGAGTATGCCGAGGCGGCCACCTCGCAAGATGCCATCTTGATTGGCACGCGCATGGAAGCCGTGTGCTGTCCAAAAATCAACACAGGCATGTTTGCCGCCATGAGAATTTCTGGCGACGTGATGGGCATCTTCAGCGGTCATGACCACGACAACGACTATGCCACCATGTGGCATGGCATCTTGCTGGCCTACGGCCGCTTCACGGGCGGCAATACCGAGTACAACCACCTGTCGAGCGGCGCTCGCGTGATTGTGCTCAAGGAGGGGCAACGCAGCTTTGAGACGTGGATTCGCCTGCGGGGCGGCCAAACACAAGACCACACGGTTTATCCCACATCCTATATAAAAGACAACTGGAGATTGAGAAAATAGCACAAAATCCAAGACTGCGCACGACCGCGTTTTTCCTATACCCAAATCATTAAAAAAGAAATGACACTCTTCCTTTTTATCATGGCCCTATTTTGCACAAGCATGCACTGCGTGGCACAGGATGCTTGGACACTCACGGCCAGCCACCCCACGGCAACACCCTACTTCGGGGAGACCGTGGCCAACGGCCAGCTGGGCCTGGTATCATCAGCACAACCATTGAAAAATGCTGATGTCGTGCTTGCTGGTGCCTACGACAAGTTTGGTCGCGGCAATGTGAGCAACTTCTTCAGCAGCGTGAAAATGATGGATATGGAGATCGACGTCGACGGCATACCAGCGACCGCAAGCAACATTGAGCACTACGAGCAACAGCTCGACATGCGCCAGGCCTTCATGGGCCAGCACTTTGACGTGCCTGGCAAAGCCCACATCGGCTATCGGCAATGTGCCTTGCGGCAGTTGCCCTTCAATGCGCTCAACATCGTCGAGATTGAGGCAATGAACGATATCACAATCACGGTGCGCAGCATTCACCAAGTGCCCACTACACTGCGCAGCGTGCATTTCCGCTACAACAAGATGACCAAACGCACGGGCAACATCTACCTGCTCTCGACCGATGCCAAGAGCCCCACGGGGCGGCTCGACATCACCGCCAGCTCCTCGTTGATTTTTCCTGGCGGCCACGACCCCGAGATCATCCACTCCAGCCACGACAGCACACAGAATGTGGCACAATTCAATATCAAGCTCAACAAGGGGCAAAAGTTCAGCTTCGCCATCACAGGCAGTCTCATGACCTCGGCCAGCCACCCCGATGTGCAAAACGAGGCCGACCGCCTCGTCATCTTTGCCGTCAAGCAAGGCATTGAGCAACTGGAATCCATGCACGTCAAGTTGTGGCGTGACTTGTGGAAGAGTGATATCACCATCTCTGGCGACAACCAAGCTCAACAAGACGTGCACTCAATGCTCTATCATCTCTATAGCTTTGTTCGTGAACGTTCAAGGCTTTCAGTATCACCCATGGGGCTCTCGGGACTGGGATACAACGGACACGTGTTTTGGGACGCCGATGTATGGATATTCCCCGCCTTGGTACTGTTGCACCCCGACATGGCTCGCTCCATGATCGACTATCGCATCGATCGCCTTCAAGCAGCCATGACCAACGCCTGGGAGCATGGCTACGACGGTGCCATGTTCCCATGGGAAAGCAGCGACACTGGCATGGAAGAAACACCCACATGGGCACTCACAGGCACCTTTGAGCACCACATCACCGGCTGCGTGGCACATGCAGCATGGCAATACTACTGCGTGACACGCGACACAGCTTGGCTCACAACGCAAGCCTGGCCACTCATCAAGGCCACGGCCAACTTTTGGGTGTCGCGCGCCCAGACCGATGCCTCTGGCCATGGCTATCACATCAATAATGTGGTGTGTGCCGATGAATATGCTGCCAATGTCGACGACAATGCATTTACCAATGCCATAGCCATTACCAATCTCAATATTGCCTGCATGGCTGCACACATTGCGGGCAAGCAGCCCAACCCTCTCTGGAGTGAGGTTGCCTCTGGGCTGCCCATCCTGAAAAATGCTCAAGGTGTTACGCTGGAACATGCCTCCTACGCTGGCGAAAGCATCAAGCAAGCCGATGTAAACCTCCTTGCCTATCCGCTGGACATCATCGCCAGCCAAGAGCAAATTCTCAAAGACTTAAACTATTATGCCCCACGCATAAAAAACGGGCCTGCCATGACCGAAGCCATCTTTGCCCTTCTCTATGCCCGAATGGGCAATGCTCAGCTGGCCCGCCGCTACTTTGACCAAGCCTACAAAGCCAACCAGTGCCCGCCCTTTGGGGTGATTGCAGAGTGCAAAGGCGGCACCAATCCCTATTTCCTCACAGGGGCTGGCGGTGTGTTGCAAGCTGTGATCATGGGATTTTCCGGCTACAACATCACTAGCGAGGGAGTCACGAAAGCATCGGTATCAACAAGGCCAGAAGGATGGACTGGCTTGCAGGTGACTTTGGACCCATCGATTCGCGTAGTTTCTCGATAGCGCGGTGCAGCAGATTGCGCACCGACTGATTGTTCATGTTCAACATAAAGGCTATACGCTCCATGGGAAGGCGCTGCACATAGCGCAAATAGAGCGCCTCTTTTTGGCGCGACGACAGTTTGAGAAGGCTCTCATAGAGACGCTGGCGCTGTTGCAGCATTTCATCATCAAGGCCACTGTCTTCATCGGCCGAAGCCAGCCTGTCGATGTGAAATTTCAAACTCTCGCTGGAATCAAACGATATCTCGCTACTCACACTCATACTTCTGATCAAGGAGCGGCGAAAGGCCGTAAACAAGTAAGACTTCACATTTTTCACATGCGATAGATTGTCGTGCTGAGTCATGAGACGGAGAAACAGGTTCTGTATCACGTCTTTCACATTGTCTCTGTCGGCTGTAAACTTCAATCCATAAGCAAGCAGCGAGTCGGCATACCTGTGAAACAGAACCTCAAAGGCGCTAATGTCCCCTCCACAGGCTTCGGCCCAAACTACGCTGTCAGGAATGTAGTCTTGCATTCAACTTACACTTAATTTAAGTTGAACAAAGGTAAAAAACAAATTACAATAATTCAACATTTTCAGCGCCATTTATTATTTGATTTTCACCTCTATACCTCTTATTGAAATTCTTCACACACACCTCTTTTCTATCATCATTTGACGCGCGAGTCTGGCCCCCCCCGCCTCGCGGGACTACAGCGGGGAGGAAAAGTAGTTGCTGCGGTCGAGGTTGCGGCGTAGAGCAATTTGTTTTGTGTCTCAGCAAAAAACATTTGAGTGGCCTTATCGCTCTTGTCATAGTCGCTGCTCAGTGAGAACAAATCGCGAATTTTTTTGATAGAATCGTTTCTCCGAGGCACGAATGTCGCGGATTCGAGCGAGCAATTCATCAAAATAGTCGGGACGGCCATCAGGGTTCTTTAGCCTCTCGTCGTCAATCACAAAGCCCTTGACAAGGTACTCCGACAGATGCCTCGTTGCCCATTGACGGAATTGAGTTCCCCGCACGCCACGAACACGATATCCCACCGCAATTATCATCTCAAGAGAGTAAAAAACGGTATTGTAACTCTTGCCATCGGCGGCAGTTGTCAAATATTCTTTGACAACTGAACTATCGGTTAATTCATTCTTTTTCAGAATGTTGATTACATGATAGCTGATGGTTTGCTTAGAGGTGGCAAAAAGTTCTGCCATCTGCTGCTGGTTGAGCCAGATTTTGCCAATAATGCAACAGAAGCGTTACCATCGGCAGTGCGGTATATGATAATATTTTTCTGGTCTTCGTCCATAGAGTAAAAAAA
>SAMEA3663095__coassemble_1661_pt1 | contig 12377 bp, 5 predicted proteins | sample SAMEA3663095__metabat2_high_PE_002 | metagenome-assembled genome bin SAMEA3663095 (sample SAMEA3663095) | pig gut metagenome | biome: pig gut; feature: pig-associated habitat; material: faeces | place: France | collected 2012 | reverse complement strand
TCGACCAGCTCCAGCATGGGGCGGGCCAGGAATTGGCCCACGATCATCATGAGCAGGCCTCCTGCCGCCGCAACCACCATGGTGGTGCCCGCCGCCCGCTTCACCCCCGCCTTGTTGCCTGCCCCGATGTTGTTGGCAATCACCACATTGCTTCCTACCGAGAGGCCTATGAGCAACGACACGATCAGGTTGATGATGGGGCCGTTGCTGCCCACGGCCGCCAGTGCCTGGTGGCTGGAGAACTGTCCCACCACGGCCACGTCGGTCGAGTTGAAAAGTTGCTGCAAGATGCTGCTGGCAGCTAGCGGCATGGCGAAGACGAGAATCTTCTTCAAGAGCGGGCCGTGCAGCATGTCGATCGTGTTGGATTGTGCCATGTGCTTGTGTGAATCTATGCGAGATTGCAAAATTACTGCTTTTTTCTGTATGTAGGGTTGTGGGTGTCTTGTTTTGCTGCTCTTAACAATCGTTGATGTAGCGCGGCAGGGTAGGGCAGTGTTGCCTCGTGCTGCCTGCAAGGGCTTGAAATCGAGTGGCTGAGATGTGTTTTATAACATGTTTTTATGTTTTTTTTGATGTTTGTAAAAGATTTTTTTGAAAAAGGCCAAAAAATTTTTGCACTGTTAAAAATTTTTTTACAAATTTGCGAATTGATAAAGTACACTTTAGAGCCACAACGACTCTAAATGAGCACTAAATGGGATATTCTATTGAAGAATAAAAACCTCAAAATAAGTTTATTCAATTAAAAACTAACAAAAAACTCATGTGTGTATGAAAAAGCAATGTGTTTTGCTGGCTTCGCTATTACTGGCGTGTGGCCTGCCTGCTGGACTGACGACAATGTCGCCCAGCGTGGGCTTCACGGCAATGGCGCAAAGCCATAGTGGTAAAGTGACTGGTATCGTGCGAGATGCCAATGGAGAACCGTTGATAGGTGCAACCGTGAAGGTGAAAGGCACCAGCGTGGCAACAGCTACCGATGTCGACGGCAAGTACACGATCAAGGCAGCACCAGGCAGCACACTGGTGATTTCCTACATAGGCAACAAGCCCATGGAGGTGCCAGTGACTGGCTCTACAGTCGATGTGCAGATGATGTCTAACACGACCAACCTCGACGAGGTGGTGGTGACGGCTCTCGGCATCAAGAAAGACAAGAAAGCCCTGGGCTATGCAGTCGACGACATCAACTCGGAAGAGCTGATGAAGAACAAGAACACCAATGCCATCAACTCGCTCTCGGGCAAGATTGCCGGTGTCAACATCACCCAGTCGAGCGGTGCAGCAGGTGCAGGCTCGCAAATCATCTTGCGCGGCGGTACCTCGGGTTCGGAGAACCGCGACAACCAGCCGCTGTTTGTGGTCGACGGTGTGATCTACGACAACTCGGCCACCATTGTGGGCAACTCGGCCTTCGACGGCTCGATGGCCAGCGCTACCACCTCGTCGAACCGCGTGATGGATATCAACCCCGAGGACATTGAGAACATGAGCGTGCTCAAGGGCCCGGCCGCATCGGCACTCTATGGCAGCCGCGCTGCCAACGGCGTGGTGATCATCACCACCAAGAAGGGTAAGGAAGGCCGCGTCGAGATCAACCTCAATGCCAACTACATCACCAGCTGGGTGCGCGACCTGCCCGAGCAGCAGAAGACCTACAGGCGTGGTTACATGGAAGACCAGTATGATGCCGACAAGAATTACACGGGCACCGTGTTTAACGACTTCTCCTACAGTTCTTGGGGCGACCGCATGCCCGAGGGCACTACCACCTACGACAACCCCGGCGACTTCTTCAAGACAGCCGGCGTGTGGGATACCAACCTGAGCGTGAGTGGCGGCACCAAGAACAGCAACTTCTACCTCTCGGGTTCCTTCTACGACCAGGATGGCGTGGTGCCCACCACGGGCTACACCAAGACCACCTTCCGCTTCAACGGCGAGCAGAAGTACAAGATATTCACCTTCGGGGCCAATGCCGCCTACAGCGACGCACGCACCACCAAGACCCTGACCGGTGCAGCCCTCTACGGCTCGCAAGGCACCGGTGCCCTCTATGGTGTGTACAACTGGAGTCCCACCAGCGACATGCGCCACTATCTCAACGAGGACGGCACACGCTACCGCATGTTTGGCACCCGTCTCGACCCGTGGGATGAGACCGACAACCCCTACTGGCTTGTGAACAAGAACAAGATGACCGACAATACCGAGCGCTTCACCGGCAACTTCAGCGTCAAGGCCGACCTGGCCAGCTGGTGGTGGGTGAGCTACCGCATGGGTGTGGACTCCTATACCACCGAGATGAACAACCGCATCGCTGCAGGCGGCGCCATCAAGCAGGTGTGGCAAAACGGCATGCTCTCGATGAACTCGATGAAGTACCGCTACCTGTCGACCAACTTGATGAGCAACTGGAACAAGCAGCTGGGCGACTTCAACCTCAACCTGATGCTGGGCACCAGCACCGACTACACCAAGACCCGTCGCGACTATGAGATGGCCTGGAACTTTGCAGTGCCCGACTTCTACTCGTTTGCCAACGCGAGCGATGCCAACAAGAAATTCAACCACGCCATGAGCCGCAAGCGCCTTGTGGCTGTGTTTGGCGAGTTCCGCGCCGACTGGCGCAACGCCATCTTCTTCACCTATACCGGCCGCAACGACTGGACCAGCACGCTGCCCAAGGACAGCCGCAGCTACTACTACCAGAGCTTCAGCGGGTCGATTGCCTTCACCGAGCTCATGCGCGAGAGCATGCCCGAGTGGTTCACCTTCGGCAAGCTGCGTGCCAGCTGGGCCGAGGTGGGCAAGGACACCAACCCCTATGAGACCAACACCTACCTGTGGCCTGTGGGTACCTACCTTAGCGAGAAAGTGGGTGTGGGCAACACCTGGAGCCGTGGCAACCCATTCTTGAAGCCTGAGAAGACCCGCTCGTTTGAGATCGGTCTTGAGACGCGCTTCCTGCAGAACCGCTTGAAATTTGACATTGCCTACTACAACAACAAGTCCTACAACCAGATTCTGAGCCCCCGCGGCCCGCAATCTACGGGCTACATCTTCTGCTCGATCAATGCTGGCGACGTCTACAACAAGGGTCTCGAGATCAGCCTGAGCGGCACTCCCGTCAAGACTGCCGACTTCACCTGGGAAACGGGTATCAACGGTGCCGGCAACCGCGGCACAATGAAGAACCTGCCTAAGGGCATGGACATCATGTATGTGACCGATGTGCAGTATGGCAGTGCCAAGGCAGCCACCTTCTCGGGCGGCGACTTCATGGCCATCGCAGGCACCAGGTGGGCTCGCGTGAGCGACAAGGAGAGCCCCTACTACGGCCAGCTCATCCTCGACAAGAACGGCATGCCCACGACCGACAATGCAACCTACGAGGTGGGTAACCGCGAGAGCAAGTTTACTGGCGGCTGGAACAACACCTTCACCTACAAGAACTGGAGCCTCAACATGCTGTGGGAGTTCCGCGTGGGCGGCGATGTGTTCAACGGCACCAAGTATGCTACAACGATGACCGGCGTGAGCAAGTTCTCGGCCGATGTGCGCAACCAGCCACTCACCGTGAGTGGTGTGTACAACTCGGGCACTGCCAATAAGCCCGTTTACGAGCCAGTATCCAACACTTGGAATGCCGACCAGACCTATGCGTTCAACGGGGTGACCATGAGCGGTTACAACATCATCCAGAGCTACTACACGGGTTACTACAACTATGAGACGGCCAACTGGATCACCAAGGTCAACAGCCTGCGCCTGCGCTCGCTCTCGCTGAGCTACAACGTGCCTGGCGAGTGGCTGGCACAGCACATGAAGTTTGTGAAGCGTGCATCGCTCACCGCCACTGCAACCAACCTGTTGCTCTTCACCAACTACGACGGTGATCCCGAGGTGGCTGCAGCCGGTGCTGGCCGCGGCGGCTCGTCGTCGGTGGGCTTCGACTACTGCGGTGTTCCTGCAACGTCGAGCTTCGCCTTTGGCGTGAACCTCACTTTCTAAGTATAAACTTTATCCAAACTGCAAAATCTCAAGATTTATGAAACTATTGAAATCAATCATATTGTGTGGGCTTGGGGCAGCAGCATTGTCGCTCACCTCGTGCAACGACTGGCTCGACATCAATACCGACCCTGAGAACCCCTCGGCCGAGAGTGCTGAATACTATCAGCGCCTGGCTCACATTGAATTTTACACCAACGACGCCAACCAGTTTGCCGCCTGGCGCAGCAACATGGCTTGCGGCGACTGGACCCGCTATGTCGACGGCGGCACCTACTACAACATGTCGATATGGCTGCCTGGTACCGCCATCAACACGACGCCCTACCAGTGGTGGTTTGTGGGCGCCTATGCCAATGTGCCCGACATGTACAACAAGGCCATGGCGGCCGGCAACTACCAGTATGCCGGCGTGGCCAAGGTCATCAAGGCCTATGGCATGATGCTCATGACCGACCTCTATGGCGAGATGCCCTATACCGAGTCGGTGGGCGAGAACGCCATTCCAAAGTATGACACGGGCAAGACCATCTTTATGGGCTGCATCAACGACATCGACGAGGCCATCGACCTGCTCAACCAGGGCTTGAACCAGTCGGCAACATTGCCCAAGCTCTCTGAGGGCGACTGGTGGAACGGCGGTGATGTGAACAAGTGGATCAAGCTGGCTCACCTGCTCAAGGCCCGCTGGATCAATCACTTGATCAAGAAGGGCGAGGGCAGCTACAAGGACGGCAAGTGGGATGCCACAACCATCCTTGCCGAGCTCGACCTGGCCATGAAGAGCAATGCCGACAACACCGTGATCAATCACACCGATGCCAATGGCTCTACCCACGATGTGCTGGGCTGGGACGAGCCTGTCGACTACAGCCCGCTGTTCTCGGTGTGCGGCATGAACGCCGGCTACATGGTGACCAAGATGCTCTACGACAACCTCACCAACTTTGCCGGCTACGGCGTTGAGGACCCCCGTGCCGACCACATCATTCCCTGGGCCTACTCGCACAAGAGCGCCAACAGCCCTGCCCAAATCAAGTGGGATGGCAACTGGCGCCGCTCGCTGGGTGTCGACATGCAAAGCGGCATTCAGGCTGCCGGTGGCCCGCTGCGTGCAATATTTGGCGTTGACACGGCTTATGCTCACTCGGGCAACCACTGGTGGGTGCCCTCGACCAGCGAGGCCCGCTGGGGCGATACGGTATATGTGGAGGAGACAAGCCGCTCCAAGGGCTATCATGCCAACAAGGACCTCTACTTCCGCGCCAAGAGTAATGACGACAACTCGCGCGAGTCGGGCACCTTCTACACCCGCGTGAGCGCCCCCACCTATGTGGGTACCTATGCCGAGTGCTGCTTCATCAAGGCCGAGGTGCTCTTCCGCCAGGGCAACGCCGCTGCTGCCTACACTGCCTACAAGGAAGGCGTGAAGGCCTCGATCGAGCTCATGAACTCCAAGCTGCGCACCTGGGTTTCTGAGGACGAGAACCTTGCAAGCTGCCCGTCGTTTGCACCCATGAGCCAGACTGATATCGACAACTTCCTCAACAACGGTCTGGGCACTGCCAGCGACCTCACGCTGGGCAAGATCATGACGCAGAAGCGCATCGCCCTGCTCTTCTCGATGGAGGTGTGGAACGACATGCGCCGCTACGACTACGACAGCAACATCTTCCTGGGCTGGGCCATTCCTGCACAGCATGCCCTGAGTGCCGCGGCTTTGAAGGCCATCCCCGAGGGCAAGCAATTCCGCCGCTGGATGCAGTGCTCGCATGAGCGCAATTACAACGCCGACAACCTGCAGGCCATAGGCAGCGAGGTGCCTGGAGCCAACATGAGCCTTAAGCTGTGGAATGCTGCCGACGATGTGTGGACTATCCCCGTGTGGTGGGACAGCGACCAGCAATGAGATTGAAACCCTTATAGACTGCTATAGCACGGCCGCCGGGCTCTCGAGTGTGAGACCCGGCGGCCGTTGTCTTTTTCCCCCTACCCGCTTAGCCACCCCCGCGGCCTCAAGGCTGGTTGGGGAGTGTCGTGGCCTCTCTGCACGAAAGGCAAGTAGCGCAGAAATCAAAAAAACAGTAGAAATATTTTGCAATGTTAAAATAAATTCACACATTTGCAGAAGATTAATTAAAAAATCAAAATATGGTGGGCCCTAATTGTGCATGGTTGTAATGATAATTAGAAACGCCTATTGTTTTCGATAAACCGCAAAATAAGTTTATTCAATTAAAAACTAACAAAAAACTCATGTGTGTATGAAAAAACATTGTGTCTTGCTCACTGCGCTATTCATCGCATGTGGTGCCCCCGTGGGGATGAATGTGTTTCCCGACGTGGGCTTCACAGCCGAAGCGCAAAGCAACAAAGTGACAGGTGTTGTGAAAGACGCCGATGGTGAGCCGCTCATAGGTGTCACAATCAAGGTGAAGGGTACCAACAAGGTGAGTGTCACCGACATCAACGGTCGTTACTCGATAACAGCGCCTGCTGGCAGCACCCTGGTATTTTCCTATATAGGTCTTAAGCCCAAGGAAGTGCCTGCTGCCCAAGCCAGCACTGTGGTGATGGAAGCCGGCAGCAACCAGCTCGACGAGGTGGTGGTGACGGGCGAGTATGGCATGAAACGCGTGGAGCGGGCTGTGGGCTCGTCGGTGCAAAACGTGAAGGCTGTCGACATCGAGGCCTCGGGCCGCACCGACTTTATCTCGGCCTTGCAAGGCCGTGTGTCGGGCTTGAGCGTGACCAACTCGTCGGGAGCCCCGGGCGCATCGACCACGGTGGTGCTGCGCAGTGCCACATCGCTCTCGGGCAACAACCAGCCGCTCTATGTGATCGACGGTATCCCGATGAACAACACCTCGTTTAACCCCACTGCCGAGTTTGCCACCGACGACTCGTCGACAGGCCTGAGCGTGCGCTCGACCGACTTCTCGTCGCGCGGCAACGACTTCAATCCCGAGGACATCGAGAGTGTGACGGTGCTCAAGGGTGCCGCCGCCGCGGCCCTCTATGGCAGCGATGCCTCCAACGGTGCCATCGTGATCACCACCAAGAAGGGACATGCCGGCAAGACCACGCTGGCCTACAGCAACCAGATATCGTGGTCGAAGGCCTATGGCTGGCCCGAGGTGCAGGACAAGTATACCAACGGTGCCTACAACTCGACCAACTACTACTACACCAACCACTACGGCGCCATGTATGATCACAGCGTGCCCTACTACGACAACGCTGCGGCAGTGGTGCAGACGGGTTTCATGCACCGCCACAACTTCAGCGCCGAGGGTGGCTCGGAGAAGATGAGCTTCCGCGCCGGCCTGTCGATGTTTGACCAGAGCGGTGTGGTCAAGACCACGTCGCTCAAGCGCACCAACGTGACCGTTGCCGGCCGTGTGCAGGTGGCCAAGTGGCTGCAGGTGGAGGGCAATGCCCAATATGTGCACTCGAGCAACCGCAAGGCCCTGCGCGGCGCCGCCGGCCCCATTGCCTTGAGCTACAAGTGGCCCAACATGGACGACATGCGCAACTACATGGCCCTCGACGGCAGCCACATGCGCTATCCCCAGTATTACACCGACACCGACCTGCTCAACCCGCTTTTCGGCCTGTACAAGAACCTGAACTTTGACGTGACCGACCGCATCATTTCCAACATTACGGCCAATTTCACCCCCATCGATCACGTGTATGTGCGTGCGCTCTTTGGCTGGGACGCTTCGGCCTCGACCTATGAGAGCGGCACTCACCCCTACTACCGCTCGGCCAATCAGGAGAGCGACGACTCCAACAACTCGGGTAGCTACAACATAGCCAAGTATGACACCTACGACCCGTCGTTCAACGTGCTGGCCGGCTACAACAACAAGTTCTTCGACGAGAAGCTCACCTTCGGGCTGCAATTTGGCTACCACCAGCAGCAGAACGGCGTGAAGCGCCTGTCGTCGTACGGGTCCAATTTCAAGGTCATCGATTTCTACTCGATCAACAACTGCACCGAGTCGACGGTATCCTCCAAGAAGCGCTCCACCAAGCGCCGCGTCCAGGCCGTGTCGGGGCAACTCGAGCTGGGATACAAGCAGATGGCCTATGTCACCTTCCGCTTCCGCAACGACTGGTCGTCGACGCTGCCGGCCAACAACCGCAGCTACTTCTACCCGGCAGTCGAGGCCTCGTTTATCCCCACCGAGTTCAAGGGGCTCAACGACCTGGGGTGGCTGAGCTACTTGAAGTTGCGCGGCGCCGTGGCCCGCGTGGGCAAGGACGCCCCTGTGCTCAGCATCAATCCCGAGCTTGAGGTCACCGGCCTCTATGGCGGTGGCTACAAGTACGGCTACACCGGTCCCAACCGCGACCTCAAGCCCGAGATGACAACCAGTGTCGAGGTGGGTGCCGAGGCCCGTTTCCTGAACGACCGCATCAATGCCGACTTCACGTGGTTCCACACCCACTGCGCCGACCAGATTGTGACCGGCTTCCGCATGAGCTATGCCACCGGCTTTATTCTCAACAACATGAACGTGGGCACCTTCAACACCTGGGGCTGGGAAGGCCACATCGACGCCGACATCATCAGGCACGGCGACCTGGTGTGGAACTTCGGGCTCAACGCCTCGCACACCACGTCGAAGGTGGTCGACCTGCCTGCCAACCTGAGCGAGTACTACAATGCCTACACGTGGAACTATGGCAACGTGCGCAACGGCATCATGAAGGGGCACCCCATCACCACCATCACCGGTATTGCCTACAAGCGCAACGATGCCGGCCAGGTGCTCATCGATCCCACCTCGGGACTGCCCATGCTCGACGACAGCGGCAAGTGGAAAGTGCTGGGCGACCGCGAGCCCAAGCTGCGCTTTGGCTTCAGCACCTATGTGCGCTACAAGAGCTGGCGCTTGAGCGCCCTGTTCCAGGGTCGCTACCATGCCGATGTGTACAATGCCACCATGCGCGAGATGATGGCCCGCGGCTTGAGCTGGGAGAGCGTCGACATGCGCGAGAGCGGCTCGTTTATCTTCAACGGCGTGCTCAAGGACGGCAAGGAGAACACCGCCACGCCCACGGTCAACACCATCGCTGTCGACATGGGTCACTATGGTTCCACCACCTATGCCGGCAACAACGAGGACTGGATCGAGCACAAGATCAACTACCTGCGCTGCCAGGAGCTGCGTCTGGCCTATGTGGTGCCGCAGAAGTGGCTCAAGCAGGTGACCCGCAACACGATGAATAGCTGCACGCTCTATGTCTCGGCCAACGACCTGTTTACCATCACCAACTATACTGGCATCGATGTGGCTGGCAACACCATGAGTGCGGCAGCCGGCGGCACCGGCGGCGAGGGCTACGACTACTGGTCGCTGCCCAGCCCGCGCACCTACTCGGTGGGCCTGTCGGTTACATTCTAAATTACTCACAGTTTTAAATAGTAAAAAAATATATGAGAAAATATATATATATCCTGTTGACGACGGTGGTTGCCTCGCTCGGCGCGACGAGTTGCGACGATTACCTCGACGTGAACAAGAATACCGATGCTCCCGACTATGTCGACGGTTACCTGTACCTGGCAGGCATCGAGCAAAGTTACCAGGAGCTCTACTACGACTTGCGTGCTATCGCGCCGCTCACCCAGATGATGGGCACCTCGAGCTACGTCAGCTATGCCCTGCACTACTATAGCCGCAACAGCGATGCTGCCGGCCAGGTGTGGCGCATGCTCTACTGGAGCCAGGGCATGAACCTGGAGAACATGATCAACCAGAGTCTCGAGGCCCAGAACTGGACGCTCGCCGGCATGGGCTATATCATGAAGGCCTACTCGTGGGACGTGGCCACCAAGCAACATGGCGAGATGCCTATGAAGGAAGCCTACGAGGCTGGCCGCCTGTCGCACGACTACGACTACCAGCCCGAAATCTACGCCCAGATACGCGAGTGGGCCAAGACAGGTATCGAGCTGCTGCAACGCGAGGACAACTCGGTGTATGGCAGCAAGATCAGCAACAACGACTACATCTACCACGGCGACAAGGACAAGTGGATAAAGTTTGGCTATGCCGTGATTGTGCGCAACCTGGCCTCGCTCACCTGCAAGCGCGACTTCAAGGCCAAGTACTACGACGAGTTTATCGACGCTTGCTCCAAGGCCTTTGCCGGCAATGCCGACAACGCCACGGTTGAGGTGGGCGGCGGCGGTGCCGATGCCTCGGAGTCGTCCTACAACAATTTCTGGGGCCCCTACCGCAGCAATCTGAGCTGGAGCTACTTCCAGCACGACTATGCCGTCGAGGTGTTTACCGGCACGGTGCCCTATTATGATGCCAATGGCGACAAGGTGCCCGTCGACAGCAACACCTATTGCCCCTATGAGCTGGCCAGCAAGCAGGTGATATGCGACACGCTCGAGGAGGCTGGCCACATGGATCCCCGCGTGTTTGCCAAGCTGGCTACAGTCGACAAGGACAGCCTGGCCACTATCGACGACTGGATGACGCTGCGCAAGCTGCACTACTATGGCGGCGGCTTTACCGGCTACAGCGGTCCCATCGGGTCGGCGCCGTCGTTCTTCGGGCGCAACCATGCCAGCAACGACGATGCCGAGGGCAACGGACGCTGGCTTTACCGCAACGATGCGCCCTACATCCTGTCGACCTATGCCGAGATGCTCTTCGACAAGGCCGAGGTGCAGTACAAGTATGGCGACAAGACCGAGGCCTTTGAGACTTGGAAACAGGCCATAGCAGCCGACATGGAGTTCACCGCCAGCTACCTGGTGCCAGGCGTGGCCATTCAAAACTCGGGCACCGGCGCCCACCAGGGCGACAAGATCACTGCGGCCACCTTCAAGAAGATTGCCCAGGAGTATCTCGACGGCCCCTATGTGGCCGGTCTGCCCATGAGCGACTTCGACCTGAGCCACATCATGATGCAGAAGTTTGTGGCCCTCTATCCCTGGGGGGCCGGCGAGGTGTGGGTCGACCAGCGCAAGTACATGTACGACATCGCCTACAGCGGCGACTATCCCAGCAACGGCAACGGTTGGGACAAGACCACGCTCAACCAGAAGAGCGACGACGACCCCACCAAGGTGTACAAGGGCTACTACCTGTATCCAGCCCAGGTGCAGGGCCGCAAGGGGTCGTACAACGACGACAACAACGGCTCGCCTTGCTTCAGGCTGCGCCCGCGCTACAACTCCGAGTACATGTGGAACCTGCCCAGCCTGCAGGCCCTGCGTCCCATTGCCGGCGATGCCAAGGACTACCAGTGCTCGATCCCGTGGTTTGCCTATCCGGGCGACATGCCGCAGTGACGGGCGTGATTACAAGATAAGAAAAGACAACAACTCAAAAAAAACTTGATTACAATATGAAATATTTAAATTATATTGCATTCCTTGTCTTGCTGGCCATTGCCTCGGCATGTAGCGACAAGAACGTGGAATACAACATGGAGCCGGTCGACACCGCCCATCAAGCCGAACTCCAAATCTTCTACATGGCGCCCAAGACTGCCGTTTCGTCCAACTACATCTACCAGGTGGGCATCAACGGCATCAACTATGCCAACAACGGGTCGACGCTCATCACCACCTTCAACGGTGTGCCGGGCGGCGCTGTGGGCATGTACTATACCGTGGCATCGGGCGATGTCACCATCACGCTCTTCCACCGTCTCGACGGGGTGAATATCGATGCCCAGCCCTTCTACACGGGCAAGGCCCGCGGCCTCAAGGCTGGTGGCAAGTATCAGGTGTTTGTGGTCGACGACAACGCTGACCCTATCGTGCTCGAAGCCGGCGAGATGCCCACCTTTGGCGGCTCGACCCAGACTGCCGAGTACTGCGGCACCAAGTGGTACAATTTCATGTATGAGGCCGACGGCACCCCGTCGACCGACAAGCTGCAGCTCTACATACAGGGCGACTCGACCAAGCAATACGACGAGCCACTGGGCAAGCCCATAGGGTTCGGCGAGTGCACCGATTGGGAGTCGCTGCACGTGACCAAGACAGTGTACAACAGCCAGGGCTACCAGAGCCGCTACTACACCTTCCATGTGATCGACGGCACCACCGGCGAGGACAAGGGGCAGCTTGAGTATGTGTCCAACACGGCGGGCCGCGTGAAGGCCTTCACCGACTACTGGACGTGGTATATAGGCCGCCAGTACCGCCTCTATGTGCACGGCGTGCGCACGTCGAAGACGGTGCGCGTGGCTGTGTCGCGCTGGACGGCCTATTGATGCCGCAGCTCCTCGTGAGCCGGTAAAAAAAATTATATTCTTGCGCCGCAACGGGCAGCCACATGTGCTGGGCGCTGCGGCGCTCGGTTTGGGGCGGGGGGGGG
>SAMEA3663095__coassemble_1590_pt1 | contig 13173 bp, 6 predicted proteins | sample SAMEA3663095__metabat2_high_PE_002 | metagenome-assembled genome bin SAMEA3663095 (sample SAMEA3663095) | pig gut metagenome | biome: pig gut; feature: pig-associated habitat; material: faeces | place: France | collected 2012 | reverse complement strand
TCAGACAGTGCCAGTATATTATCCATATGCAACTTCCGATAAGTGTATATTATGGAGATATATTACAAAGATACTTTTTTTTTGCGAAAAAGAGTCCTTTGCATTCCGTTTTATATTTAATGCTGATTATTCAGACGTAGATTCCAAAACGAAGTGCAACATTGAGGAGGCTACATTGGTGTAGATTCAAAGAAAATCGTTAACTTTGAAGCAACATTCACTTAAAACTATTTATCGTTATAAACAATCACCAACTATGAAAGCAACCAGCACCACCAGCGCACCGGCAGCCATCGGCCCCTACAGCCAGGCCATCGTGACGGGCAATTTAGTCTTTGTGAGCGGGCAGCTGCCCATCGACCCTGCAACCGGCAGTTTTGCCCAGGGCGGCATCAAGGAGCTCACACGCCAGAGTCTCACCAACATGGCCCACATCCTCAAGGAGGCCGGGACCGACATGGCCCACGTGGTGAAGACCACTGTGTTTCTTGCCGACATGGACGACTTTGCCGGCATGAACGAGGTGTATTCCACCTTCTTCTCCCAGCCTTTTCCTGCCCGTTCGGCTATTGCCATCAAGACCCTGCCCAAGAATGCGCGGGTTGAGATTGAGTGCATTGCCGAGATTGCGCCCACGCGCGATTGAACATTGGGCATGACCGCCGCTGTGCGCTCTCGCTGTCGCGTCGACCGAGGAAGCTGTGCCTATGGTTTAGATGCGGTCGGGACAGTGGAGCATAGGATCATGCTCATCGGCGAGCGTGCAGAGCCAAGAGAGAGAGTGTGTCGAGAGTTCAAGGGAGCCCCAGTAGTCCATTGACCTGCTCGACGGGATAGGCCACACACACATACACACGCAACAGCAACCTTGTGTGCAGTGACATGCAAGGACATGACAACTGTTGCGATAAACAAGATACAACAATGACTCTTATAAAAAGCATGAACGAAGCCTCACAAGCCAGCGACTTACAATCCTATGACCAAGAGCGCCTGTGTGGGCTCCTCGGCCAGGAGTGCAGCTACCAGCTCGATGGGAAATTGATGCGCCGCTTTCTGGATGGCGGCCACGTGATCGGCCTGCATCGCAACGAGATACTCACCACTGCTGGCATGGTCGACACCAACCTGTATATCGTGATCGAGGGCATCATGCGCAATTGGTACTATGACGGAGACCGCGAGGTCACCTCCTATTTCTCGATGGACGGAACCCTGTTTACGGCCTACTATTCCTTCTATTGCAACCGTCCGGCCTTCTACAACGTGGAGGCTTGCTGCCCCACTACGTGCCTGTGCATACCGCGAAGCCACTATTTCGAGCTTTTCAACACGTCGCACGAGTTCTGCAAGTGGTTTCTCACCATGGCCAACTGCCAGCTGTTTTTCTACGAGTACAAAGACAGTGTGATCAATGGCACTGCCAGGGAGCGCTACATCGCCTTGCTCAAAAAACGTCCCGAGATATTGCGCAAGGTGCCGCTGTCGGTCATTGCCTCCTACTTGAAAATCACACCGCAATACTTGTCGAGACTGCGCAAGATGAAACTATAATGTGACGCATCTTGCTTGTGGTTGGTAATATTTTAATGTATATTGGTAGCTTTTACTGTCATTTTTTAATATAGTTTCATAATTCTAATTCAATATATAACTATTTTTGTCGAAAGTAAAATTTCGACTACTCTGGCATGTCTTCTTGGCGCTGGCTACATTCATCTGTTGCGCAGTGTGGTAATAGAAAACATTGATGGCAATGAAAAACGCGATTTTATCATTGCCAGGCATCTTTTTGGGGCAGTTCGACTTACATGAAATACAGAAAAAACGATGATAATAATGTATTAAGCAAAACAATAAACCTTTTAAAAATGTGGTTATGAAAAGAAAACTGTTATTACTATTAGCTTTTGGGTTGATTTTCAGCGCGATCCAAACGCTTGCAGCGGTTTCGCCCTATGCGTGGGGGTTTGAAAAAGCGCCAACGCGCAACAACGCCGCCCACCAGTACATCGTGGGCACCGGGTGGGGCTACTACTACGACAACCCCTCGGGCGACCGCACGACGTGGTGGAACTACTCGACAGGAACCAACACCCAGGGAGTGAACAGGACCAATGCCATCATGCTCTATGGCAGTGCCACGAGCGAGTATATCGATTGCATCGTGACCCCCGAGGTCACGGGCGATGTGGCCATCAAGGTGAAGAAGACCTCGGCTTCGGCCACATCGGGCATTAAGTTCTACACGATGACCAAGCATGCCGACGGCACCTTCGACATCGGCAGTCTCATCGATGCCCAAGTGCCCACCTTGAGCACAAGCTACCAGGTGGTGACCATCGGGAATTTCACTGCTGGTACCTATGTGGGAATATGTGGCTACAACGTGTATGTCGACGACTTCACCGCCGGCAGTGCCGACGTGGATCTTGTCAAGTCGCTCAAAATCAACTCGGTGTCTAACAACAACGGCAACTATGTCGACGCCGACAACGCCGGCAACTTCATCGTGAAGTACACGATCAATCTCCAGAACACGGGCGACTACGACATCGCAGCCAGAGAGGCATCGGTGCAGATGATCGACCGCCGCGACAGCAAGGTGATGGCCACCGTGCCCGTTGCCACAGCAATAGCCATGAGCAAGACTGCCCGCGTTGTAGTGACCGACACCCTCAACCTGGCGCAGTATCCGGCAGGAGGAACCTATTATTTCGACTTCAAGGAGACCTTGACCGGCACAGTGAACAACACCGACCGCAATGGTGTGAAACCTGTGGCCTATGTGCCTAAGTTTGCCATGATCAATCAGCAACTTAGAGACACCCTGGCCACCGGGGCAACCATCAACTTCAAGCTCTCTAAGACCGATGTGACCAAGAGCTACGTGCTGCGCAACGACGGTGCAGCCCCCCTGTCGATCACTGAGCTCAAGCTGAGCGACGGCTACACAGCATCGCTCAAAGCCCCCCTCACAGTCAACAAGCACTCGCAGCTCACGCTCAACATCACCCAGAGTGCCTCGACTCCAGGCAGCAAGAGCGGCACACTTGAGTTGAAGACCAACGACTACGACCTGGCTTTGGCGCTGAAGGGCCGCATCGTCGACAGCGATGCCTGGTTCTATAATGTTGACAATCAAGGATACAACTTGCCTGGCAATATGGTGAATGGCGGCGGTTGGACCACCTGGGGGCTCAACACCAGCATGAAACCCTATGAAGACAACAACACTGCCCTCAAGGCCGATGCCAAGGGCACGGGCAAACTCATCTCGCCCATGCTTGAGTTCAAGGCTGGCAGCACCCTCGAGTTCAGGGCAGCCCGGGTCGACACTGCGGCATCGTGGCTCAAGGTGTACTACTCGACCGACAGGAAGCACTGGACGCTTGCAAGCCACATCACCGGCGACATGCTCGACGGCGGCACCTTCACACCGAGCAATGCGACGGCGGTGTACTACTACTTCAAGTCGTTCAGTCTCAATACTATTGCAAGTGGCAATTGCTATGTGGCCTTTGAGGGCGCCAACGTGTATCTCGACGACCTCGTAGGCCCCAAGCCAGTAGCACGCGACCACGACCTGTACATGAGTGCACAGCACATACCCACACAGGGCGCTGTCAACAGCAAGCTCCAGGCCACGGCACGCGTCGTCAACACGCTCGAGACCGTGGAGGCAGCCGGCAGCTACAGGGCCGAGCTGCATGTGGGCCAGGAAGTGTTCCCGGCCGAAACCCCTGAGATAAAGGGCTACGGCACCGTCGGCTACGCCTTTGCTTTCACGCCCCACAAGGCCGGCACATTTGATGCCTGCATTGTACTCGACTTTGGCACCTACAAGCTGTCGAGCGACACCGTGCAAATCGTGGTGGCAAGCGAGAGCGGCAATCGCTATGTCGACGTGGGCAGCAGCACCGTGGGCCGCTACGAGGCCCCTGTGCAGACCAATTCGATCTTCAGCCAGAGCGAGGCCCTGTACCTGGCCAGCGAGCTCAAGCTCAAGCCAGGTACCAAAATCACTGGAATCACCTACCGCGGTGCCAACGGCGTGGGCAGCATGGGCGCGGCTTGGAAAGCAACGCCGCTCAACCTCAAGGTCTACTTGCAGAACACCAGCGACAGCATCTATACCGCCCCCTATGCGGCATCGACAACGACCGAGGCCGACCTGGGCTACAACGGCAACTGCACCGTGCTCGACGGCGGCGAAATAGGCAGCTGGAACTCCACGATAGGAGGCTGCGAGATCACCCAGAGTGCCGACAAAATCGATATCACATTCAGCAAGCCCATCGTCTATGCCGGCAATAACCTGCGCATTGTGGTGGCAGCAGCTGTGACCGACAACACCAAAGCCGTGACCAACTACTTCGAGGCCGACCGCAATGTCGAGGGCCGCTGCATTGCACGCAGCGGATATACCGAAACTGCTATGGCCAGCTCATCCTACCAAACCCTGCCACTGCCTGTGGCCCATCTCAAGGTCGAGAGCACTGCCAGCGTGATGAGCGGCAAGATTACAGCTGCCGGTGCCCCGGTGCAAGACGCTGTTGTCACCATCACGGCTGCCGATGTGCAGTACACGGCCACCACCGCTGCCGACGGAACCTACAGCATCGCTGTGTATCAAGACGCTCGCCTCTACAAGGTGAATGTCGAGGCCAGGGGCTTCTATCCGCTCAATGGCGAGCTCAAGATCGATGCCGATGTCACGGCCAACTATGAGCTGCAAAAGGCCACGGGCCTCTATGTGAAAGCGCTGAACGTGCCCAGCCGCGGCAACGTGAACTCGCCCGTCGTTGTGAGTGCAGTGGGCAAAAACTACACTCAGGCCACAATCGACAACTACACGGCCACGCTCTATGTGGCAGGCCAGGAGACGGCTCATGCCCAGGCAGTGCCGGTAGAGCCAGGCGCCGAGGCCAGCTACACATTCACTTTCACTCCGCATGCCACAGGCACCTTCCCAGTCTATGTGGAGCTGAAGCTCACCGACGAGAACAAGTATGCCAGCAACCCCGTCGGCATCGCTGTCGACGAGGAAGTGATGACGGCCGTTGCCATTGCAGGCGATTCCGACCGCATCAACAACTCTGAAACGCCCGTGGCGTGGAACTATCGCTACAGCGAGAGCCAGACGCTCTACACGGCCCAGCAACTGTCGATGCCGGCAGGCGCCAAGGTGAAGCGCATCTACTTCAAGGGCTACAGCAGCGGCAATAACCAATATGATGCCTATGTGCATGCCTTCCTGCTCAATGCCAGCAACTACACGATAAGCAGCACACCCATCGACACGGCTACGGCCACTCCGGTATATGAAGGCGTGGTGCACGTCGAGGCCAAGGGCAAATTTGAGGCACCTGTGGTTGTCCTCGACCTGCCGGTCGACACCGACTTTGTCTACACTGGCGGCGACCTCATTCTCCTGGTGCACTCCTATGCCGGCAGCTACAACAACACGAGCTTTGTGGCCGACGGCAGCATCCTGACCCAGTCCTATTGCCGCCGCAACGACAATCGCGACCGCATGGCGACCACCAACTGGAACTCGACCTCGCTGCCAGTTGCCCACATCGAGTACACCACCTATGTGCAAGTGACCGGCAAGGTGACCGAGGCCGTCGCAGCCCCGGGAGCCCCGACGATGCCGGCTCCTGGCGATGGCGCCCCGATTGCAGGGGCTACACTCACCTTTGTAAACGGCGACGTGAGCTACACAGCCACTACCGACGCCAATGGCGACTACAGTGTGAAAATAGGGCACAAGGATCTCGACTTTACGGTGACGGTGAGTGCCACTGGCTACAATGACTTGACCCGTGTGGTGCCCAGTGATCAACTGGCTATGGCACAGAATTTTGAACTCACCAGGAAAACCTTGACTGGAGTAATCGACGTGAAAGAAAATGAGGTGTCAAGAGGGCCTCAGGGCATTTACTCCATCGATGGGCGCTTGGTGCGTGCCGGCAACGACACCACGGGTCTCTCCAGCGGTGTTTATATCGTCGACGGAAAGAAGTTGATTGTTAAATAAAGTGTACACCCGGCTTCTGTTCTCTCCACAAGGTACAAGAGTATGTGCCTTGTGGAAGGACAGATGTTCGTCGACATATTCTGAACAACATGTCAATAAGGAAAGCAATACTTGTTTTATTTTTATTTTTTTCGATAGCGACGCTCAATGCTGCGCCGCGACAGTTACAGGCTATGCGTGATGCGGCGATGCAAGTGCTGGCCACCAAGACACCCTGTGCGTCGAGAACCCCGGCAAGCAGCAAGCAGCCCAGGCTCAAGCAATATGCAACTACGCCAGTCTATGCTATCTATGGCTATGAGCAGGGCGGTTTTGCCGTTGTGTCGGCCGACGATGCCCTGCCTGTGGTGCTCGGTTACTCAACAACGTGCTACGGCAGTGAGCTGCCCGAGGGTTTGCAATGGTGGCTAAATGCATTAGAAGGTATTTTTGCCCATGGCAAAGTCCCGAGTCATGCCTTGCAAGCCATCACACCCGACACGGTGAAGTACAAGCCCGAGGTGAAGCCGCTCACTACGGCCATGTGGGGGCAGAGTGACCCCTTCTGGAAATATTGCCCGCGCTCGCCCAAGGGCACCCACACGCTCACGGGCTGTGTGGCCACTGCCATGGCCGAGATTATGTATTACTGGAAATATCCCGCCCGCGGGCGAGGAGAAGGATATGTGATGTTCCCTTACAACGACCCGAGTGGAGAGCGGCTCGTTGCCAATTTTGCGAAAACCAATTACGATTGGGCCCAAATGTTGCCTCACTATAGCGACAGCACGGCCACCGTGAGTCAGGAAGACGCCGTGGCCACACTCATGTATCACTGTGGCATTGCCGCCAAGATGCAATATGGCACGTTGGCCTCGGGGGCCTATTGTGAAAATGCAGCCAAGGGGTTGAAAGAGCATTTTCGATATGCCTCCAGCACACGCTACTTGTTGCGAGAAAATTTCAACGATTCTACTTGGATGGATTTGATATTCAACGAATTGAACAATAATCAACCCATTCTGTATTCAGGGGTCGACAACAACTATGGTGGCCATGCCTTTGTGCTCGATGGCTATGACGCTGATGGATTGGTCTATATCAACTGGGGATGGAATGGAAAATATAATGGATACTACGACATTAAAATTCTGAATGGGGGCAACTATCAATTTGAATGGCAGCAAGGCATGGTGGCAGGTATACGTCCAAGCACCGCCGACACAGCGTTGTATAGCGACACCATATCGGTTGATGTGCCAGGCTCTCTGTCGAGACTAGTGGGTAAAAGAAAGAACAACATATCGACCTTGAAGGTGAAGGGCAATCTCAACAGTTCCGATCTGAAATGTCTGCGTGAAATGGCAGGTTGTGATTCCTCATGCAATGGAACGCTTGGCATGCTATGCAACTTAGACCTGTCGCAAGCCTGCATCGTAGCAGGCGGAAGCGCCTATCTTGTAGACAAGGGAAAACAATACACAACACAGGACAGCGTGATACCAGAGCGAGCCTTCTATGGCTGTGAGGGGTTGAGCAGGCTCATTTTGCCTGAGTCGATAAAGAGCCTCTCGCCAGGATTTATCTCCCGGTGCAGCAATCTCGACACGTGTGGAATAGCGTTGGGGAGTGATAAAAACTATGTGGTGAGAAATGGAATTGTGTACAATAAGGATAAGACCATCGTGTTGCAGGGGCTGGGCTTTGCTTCGGGCGACACTACTGTGGTAGATGATGGTGCTGTTGAAATTGCACCCTATGCCTTCAGTGGCGTCTACCGGTCGACACACTTCACACTCCCGTCGTCGCTCAGGCTAATCAACACCCACGGCCTGAACAACTACATGATAAAGGGGCTGCGCTGTGCAGCCGAGACACCTCCCGCGCTCGGCGACTCGGCTATTGCCGAGATTCAGAAAGACTATAGCACGCTCTATGTGCCAGTTGGTTCAAAAAAACTGTATTCCCAAGCCAGCGGTTGGAATGAGTGGCTCTCACAATACAATCGTTACTACCACGACAATTCATTTGACAATATCAAAGAATTCGGGTCGCTCATCAGGGCTAAGAACGCCACGCGGCTTTATGGTGAGAAGAACCCGCAATTTGGATGGGCGGTAGAGGGCGAGCCCTTGACAGGCACGCCCAACGTGTATTGCATTGCCAGCGAGAAGTCTCCAGTGGGGAAATATTCCATCGTCGTTGAACGCGGCAGCGTTGTGGGCGACAACATCAAGCTGGCTCCAGGCGTGCTCAAAGTGATGCCTGCTGCGCTCGTTGTCAAAGCCGACACGGTTGAACGGGAATATGGCACCCCCAATCCGCCGCTCACATTCCATTGTGAAGGTTTTGTCAATGGCGAGACCGATACTGTGTTTACCGAGCGACCGGTGGCCACGACAATCGCTACAAGCAACAGCCCTGTGGGTGATTATCCTATTGTTGTCGATGGAGGTGAAGCAATGAACTACGAACTGAGTTATGTTGATGGTGTGCTCAAAGTGGTGGCGAGCAGCGGACTACAGAGTGTCAACACCAATATTGCTGCCCCATCGGGATACGTTTTCAACCTGAATGGCGCGAGACTTCCTGTTCCTTCAAGTGGTATCCACGGCTTGCCGACGGGTATATATATCGTGGAAGGAAAATTGATATTGATTAAATAAATCTACACAACTTCATCAATAAAATTAAAATGAACAAAATTTTTACATTCTTATTGTCGATGGCGGTGCTCAGCATTGCACTCCCTGCTCATGCGTGGGGCACTCTGGCCGATGTCGACAACGTGAAGTGGTCATGCCCAGGTGGGCTGCTCAAGGTAGAGTTCTCCTTCAATATGCCTGCCAAAGATGCCAATGGGGAAACCTCCTATGCGGGCCAAAGCATGACCTGGAAAATCATCGTGAGCAAGAAAACTGTGGTTGCAGGTACAGCAACAGCTGGTGCCAAAGTCGAAACTTCCTATGTGTTTCCCGAAGACAACAGATACTGGGCAACTATACAGGTTGAGGCGGCCGATGGAAAAACAAGCAAGCGCGAGGTGCCCGTCTTTGCAGGGGCAGGACGGCCTGCTGCACCAGGAAACGTGGTGTTGGGCATCGATGCTGGCGGCAAGGCAACGCTCACGTGGGACACCCCAACCTCGACAATCGACAACGGTTCCTATGTTGACTACGACAGCATCTATTACGACATTACCCGCATGCCGGCTGGTGTGAAGGTGGCAAGCGACCTGAAGGCCAACACTTTCACCGAGCAGCTGCCCCTCGACGACTACGCCCAAATCTACTACCGGGTATTGCCTCGGTTCCGCAACCGTGTGAGCATATATGCTGGCCAAAGCAACAAGGTGGGCTACGGCAAGGTTGTGCAAGTGCCTTTCTTCGAAGACTTTGCCACAAGCGCAGCTTTCTATACCTGGACCAATATCGACGGGCAGGGCGACAACCGCAATTGGTACTACAGCGAAGGCGGCGCCAAACTGACCCACAGCTACAACAATGTGGCTGGCAACGACTACTTGATAAGTGTGCCCATCTATCTGGAAAAAGGCAAGATTTACCAATTTGGCATGAAAGACCGCCAGGTGAATTCTGCATCAAGCTTGAGCCTGCTCGATGTGTTGCTGGCTCAGAGTGCCGACACAACGCAAATCAAAGCCAAGCACCAGAAATTGCTCACTGTGCAGGTGACCGGCCTCAACTACAAGCAGGAGACCAAGAATTTCTCGGTGGAGCGCACGGGCAACTACTACCTCGTGTTTCACGACGTGACCCCCTACTATAAAGGCATGGGCTACTTGATGTGTATCGACAGTATAAGCGTGGATTGCATGAGCGGTGAGAATGCGCCAGGGGCAGTGACGCAGTTGCAGCTCACCCGCGCTGGTCATGGAGGCCTGCGCGTGGGTATAGGCTTTACTGCGCCTGCTGTCACAGCAGCCGGGCAGCCCCTGAGCACGCTGGGCCGCATCGATATCGTGCGCAGCGACTCAACGCTCGTGGGCAGTGTCGCCAATCCTGCAATAGGGGCTACATGCAGCATCGTCGACAACTCACCTGCCAACGGCTTCAACCACTACACCGTGTATGCCTACAATGAGGCTGGACGCGGACTCCCTGACACCGCTACAGTCTATGTGGGCATCGATGTGCCCTGCCCGCCGACCAATGTGCACCTGCAGGATCACTTCGACGGCAGCGCCACGCTCACATGGAGTGCCCCCGACACCATCGGCATACATGGCGGCTATGTCGACCGCGCTGGCCTCAAGTACGATATCTATCGACTTAGTGAGGACACGGCCGTGGTGAAAGACTGGACCGATACCACACTCGAGATACTCTCGGGCATCCCCACGGCAGGCACGCAGCAGCTGCTGGCCTTCAAGGTAGTGGCCAAAAACACGCTGGGGCAGAGTGCGAAAACTGTGAGCAACTACATCAGGACAGGGGCTATGTACACCTTGCCCTTTGTCGACAGTTATGCCGATGCCAGCCACGTGCGCTCCTGTGTGGGCAACGGGGTGCTGGGCAAGACCAACAACTGGGGATACATACGCAAGTTCAGTGCCGACGGCGATGGCGCCGCTATAGGCTGGCTGCCCTTGGCCGCCGGCGACGAGTCGACCTTGTACTCGGGCAAGATAAGCCTTGAGGGCGCTACCCACCCTGTGCTGAGCTACTACTACCTCAATCTCGCGCCCGTCGACCAGCACTTCTTTGTTCAAATCGACCGCTCGTCGACCGACGTTGAAAATGTGGATACTGTCGACTACAACAAGTTGCAGGACATGCCGTTCACCTGGACACGTCATGGTATCGATGTGGCCGACTTGCTGAAAAACCAAAAATACGTGGAAGTGCGGTATATGTGCCATGCCAACACGACCGACACCCCAGGATTCGCATTCGACCGGCTTGAGGTGTTTGATGCACTCGACTACGACCTGGCCGTTGAGAAGATACACACGTCGCCCAAGTGGACATTCGGCCGCGAGACACCCGTCGAGGTCACCGTCACCAACTTCGGCTACAAGCACAACGACAAATACACTGTCGACCTCTATGTGGGCGGCAAGAAGGTGGACTCTCAGAAAGGTGTGGAGCTCAACCTCTTCGAAAGCAAAGTGTTCACCTTCGACTACACTCCTCTCCTGTGCGATAGCGTGGTCCAGGTGCAGGCAATTGTCGACTATGCCTATGATGCCAACGAGGATAACAACAAGTCGCGCATCCTCGACATGACCATAGAGAAGTCGCCCTACAATCCCATTGCGAGCCTTAGGGTCACGAGCAATGCCGGCGGCGCCACGCTGAGCTGGGAAGTGCCTGATGCAAGCACTACCCCCTATGCCACCGACGACTTTGAAACCTACGCACCGTGGTCGACAGCCAGTTGTGGCAAGTGGACATTCTACGACGGCACCGGCAAGCCCACCGTGCCTGCAACGACCTACTACTATCCACACCGTGGCGAGCCCTGGGCCTGGATGCTGGGCAACGACGATGAGTTTGTGTCGTCGCTCGGCACCGATACCATCATTCATCCTCGCTCGGGCCGGCAAGCCATGATGAGCTACTCGTTGAGCAACGACTATAAGGGTACGCCCAACGACAGCTGGCTCATCTCGCCCTTGCTCTCGGGCAATGAGCAGGTGATAAGTGCCCACATCAAGAATCATGGTGGTAAGTACTCCACCCACACTGTGCAAGTGCTGCTCTCAAGCAAGAGCAACAAGATAGCTGACTTTGTCGACGACGGCTCGATCGTCGACTCTGGCAGCGACTGGCTCCGCATCTACGACACCATCCCGGCCGGCACCCGCTATGTGGCCATACGCAACATCAGCGACCACAAGGGTTTCCTCTATCTCGACGATGCAACGATGCAGTGGGGCACAGGTGCAGTCAAGGGCTTCTACATCTATGCCGGCGGCGTGCTGTGCGACTCGGTTATGGAGCCAGGGTGCCGCAGCTACAGCTACCACGGGACAGCTCGCGACTTCCAGGTTGCAGCCATCTATGAGGAGGGCATCGCCTCGCCTAGCAGTGTGGTCACAGCGCCCACCTATGGCGACGTGAACCAGGACGGCGAGGTGAATACAAGCGACGTGACGGCCCTCATCGGCATGATAACCGGCACAGCGCCGCTCGACCTGGGGCGTGGCGACCTCAACGGCGACCACACGTGCAACGTGAGCGACGTGACCACCCTCATTGCCTACATCCTGAGCCTGAAGCAGGAAGCGGCTGGCAACTGACGGCAACACAGCTCTCTCTCGGGGGCTGTCGCGGCTGTGACGCATGACAAAGGCTGCCCGGGGGCATCGCGCTCCCGGGCAGTTGCTGCTTTTCATGGCTGGGTTATAGAAAGAAAATGAAGGTAGATGTGCGATTATTGCATCACCACACGCATGTGGGCCTTGGGATAGCGCAGCACCAGGCAGCTGGCCTCGGTGAGCACCAGGGCGTCGACGTTGCGGCGGCCGCTCTTCTTCAAGTCGAGACTCTCGCTCGAGAAGGGGATGTGGCTTACTTCTGCAAGTAGTCGGGGTCGATGACGATGCCGTTGTCGGGCATGTCGACCTCGTCGAAGATCTCGCTCAGCATCACATAGAGGGTGCCAAACTTGCTGCGCAGCTGCGAGAAGTCGATGCCCCACTTCACCACGTTGTCGCCGGCGGTCACCACCTTGCTGTAGTCCATCTTGTTGAGGCGGCTGATGAGGCCGCTGCCGCCTATGAGCACCTTGCGCTTGCTGCCGGCGTTGCCGGTGAAGGCCTCGCGCATGAGGTCGACGATGCCGTCCTGGTTGAGGGCGTTTTCGCCGTAGTTAAACTGCTTGCCGGCCTGAAACCACACGCCGCCGGTGAGCATGATGTTTTCTTTCTTGGCCGGGTCCCACAGCTTGCGTTTCACCCCGAAGAGGAACGACTTCTCCATGCCCAGGCGCATGTCGTAGATGGCGGCCTCCTCCTGGTCGGTCATGCTCCAGTCCACCTCTTTGCTTGACAGCCTCTGCAGGGTGCTCTGCTCGACCTGCATCTTGAAGATCTGGCAGTAGTTTTGCGCCTTGCGGGGCAGTGCCTCAAATTGCGGCGACTGCACGTCGAGCTCGCTGGCGGCGCGGCCCATGCGCACGAGTGC
>SAMEA3663095__coassemble_1407_pt1 | contig 15725 bp, 13 predicted proteins | sample SAMEA3663095__metabat2_high_PE_002 | metagenome-assembled genome bin SAMEA3663095 (sample SAMEA3663095) | pig gut metagenome | biome: pig gut; feature: pig-associated habitat; material: faeces | place: France | collected 2012 | reverse complement strand
AGCACCTCAATCAGTATGAGGGCACTGTGATTGCCGTGACCCACGACCGCTACTTCCTCGACGACGTGGCCGGCTGGATTCTTGAGCTCGACCGTGGAGAGGGCATCCCCTGGAAGGGCAACTACTCGTCGTGGCTCGACCAGAAGTCGAAGCGCATGGCTCAGGAAGAGAAAACCGCCAGCAAGCGACGCAAGACGCTCGAGCGTGAGCTCGAGTGGGTGCGCATGGCCCCCAAGGCCCGCCAGGCCAAGGGCAAGGCCCGCCTCAACTCCTACGACAAGCTCCTGAATGAGGACCAAAAGGAGAAAGAACAGAAACTTGAAATCTTCATCCCCAACGGCCCGCGACTGGGCAACAAGGTGATCGAGGCTCACCACATCGCCAAGAAATTTGGCGACAAGGTGCTTTACCGCGACCTCAACTTCAGCTTGCCCCCGGCTGGCATCATAGGCGTGATAGGTCCCAATGGCGTGGGCAAGACCACCCTGTTCCGCCTCATCATGGGGCTCGACAAGCCCGACGAGGGCACCTTCGAGGTGGGCGAGACCGTGAAGCTGGCCTATGTCGACCAGCAGCACAAGGATATCGACCCCGACAAGACGGTGTATCAGGTCATCAGCCAGGGCAACGAGCTCATGCGCCTGGGCGGCCGCGACGTGAATGCTCGCGCCTACTTGAGCCGCTTCAACTTCTCGGGCGCCGATCAGGAGAAGAAGTGCGGTGTGCTCTCGGGTGGCGAGCGCAACCGCCTGCAGCTGGCCCTGGCGCTCAAGCAAGAGGGCAACGTGCTCTTGCTCGACGAGCCCACCAACGATATCGACGTCAACACCCTGCGTGCCCTTGAGGAAGGCCTCGACGAGTTTGCCGGCTGTGCGGTGGTCATCAGCCACGACCGCTGGTTCCTCGACCGCATATGCACCCACATCCTTGCCTTCGAGGGCAATGGCGAGGTGTTTTTCTTCGAGGGCGGCTACAGCGACTACGAGGCCAACAAGGCCAAGCGCCTGGGCATCGAGGAGCCTAAGCGTGCGCGCTACCGCAAGTTTGACGCCGATTAATCTCTTTTACCCCCTGCATTTTATTTCAGAATGATGAGCAATACGACAAAAATCAAAAACATCATCTTCGACTTTGGCGGCGTGCTCTCGGTGCTCGACATCAACATTTCACGCCAGCGTTTCATCGAGCTGGGTGTGACCAACATCGACGATTATCTCGACATCACGGCCCAGAAGGGCTTCTTCGGGCAGCTTGAGGATGGCAGCTTGAGCGCCGATGAGTTTTGCAGGCGCCTGAGTGAGTTGACCCATCGCAAGCTCACCCTTGAGCAGTGTGCCCACGCTTGGCGGGGCTTCATTGTCGACATCCCCAAGCGCGGCCTTGTGGGCTTGCGCCAGTTGCGTGCCCAGGGCTACCACCTGTCGTTGCTTTCCAACACCAACCCCTTTGTGGGCAGCCTCATGCACGATGCCAATTTCGACGGCGAGCAACACCCGCTCACGAGCTACTTCGATGCCGCCTACTTGAGCTATGAGCAGCACCTCATGAAGCCCGACCTGCGTTTTTTCAAGCGCGTTCTCGACGAGCAGCATTATACCCCTGCCCAGACGCTCCTGGTCGATGACTCACCAGTAAATTGTGCTGCAGCTCAGCAGCTTGGCATCAACAACTACCAGCCTGCCAATGGCGAGAACTGGCCCGCCCTCATTGCCCGGCATCTTTAAAAATAGAGATTTTGTTTTTTTGTCTTGAAAAATTTCGGTTAATTCAAATAAAAGCACTACATTTGCCATAGTTTACTATTAATAATAATTATAATCATTTTTAATTCTACTACAATGGCATACGTAATTGATGATAACTGTGTAGCATGTGGAACTTGCCAGTCGGTGTGCCCGACAGGCGCTATCAGCGAAGGCGATAAGTACTCGATCGATCCCGATACTTGCATCAGCTGCGGCTCTTGCGCCGAGGCTTGCCCCAACGAGGCTATCCACGAGGGCTGATCACTGGCTTTCCGTTTCAGAGAAGACTACAACAAAATTAAAAAAAACCGAGTCGTGTCATTTTCTTAATGGCACGACTCGTTTTAGTTATGGATGTGTACAGCAGAGAGGGGTAATAGGGGAGGACACGATGGTCTTTTCCTTCTATTTTCAAGCTCAACTGGCAGCAAGGATGATGTTGATGAGAGCTGTGACATCGCTCACGTTGACCATGCCGTTGCCATCCACGTCGCCCACACTGGTGTCGACCTGTGCTGTGCCCAGGATGCCGTTGATGAGTGTGGTCACATCGGTCACATTCACGGTGCCGTCGCCGTTGATGTCGCCCTTGAGGCTATCGCTGTAGCTCCACACGACGTTCACCTTGGGTCCCAGGTCCTTGACCTTGCCAAGGGTGAGGATGCCGGCTGCGTTGGTTGTGGTCTCTACCGTGGCCAGTTGCAGGGTGGCCGTCCATGTTGCCTTTTCGTCAGGAAACCACTCGGCCTGCAGGTCTTCGGTGGCGCCAGCCTCCATGAAATTCTTGGCCGAGTAGTAGTTGCCGGGCTTGTCTGGCGACACGCAGTTGCCGAAGCAGCATATTTGTACATGGCCGTTGGGCATGTTGTTGACGTCGAGCAGGACCACGCCGGCCGCCTTGCTGCCCGTGGTGTTTTTTACATAGAGCCCGGTGCTGATGTATCTCCCGAGAAACTCGTCGTCAACCAGTTTGTTGCAGGTCACGGTGGCGCCGTCGGCAATCGTGTTGCCGCTCGCGTCGACAAAGGCAAATGTGCCATCGGCCGCGGCGCTGCCGCTTGCAGCCCACAAGGCCGCGATGGCTATTGCAAGAATTGATCTCTTCATTGTGCGTTATAGTGTGTGTGTTATGTTTTTTAGAAATGCGATTTTATCACTTGGACCACACCGTCGTTGTTGTACACAAATGCCACTATCCACAGGTGCTTGGGGTCCCAGGCCTTGTCGACGGTGTAGTGCGCGGTTGCTGTGCTTTCCACGCCCTCGTCGATGGTCACGTCCTGCCCCCAGTCGCCGTTTACGGCGGCCCGCAGCACGTGCTTGTGCACATAGTCGGGCTTGGGCTTGCCGTCGGGCATGACCTGCATAGCGGTGATGCTGTCTTCAATCACCCATAGCTGCAGTTTGCCTCGGGTAGTGCCGTTGGTGCCCAGCATGTCCACCTTGATGCTGGCTTCGCGTGTTGTGTCGTTGTAGCTCACGGTGGCCTCCATCTCGATGGTCGACTTCAGCGACAGTGCCTGTCGCACCAGCGCCGGCCAGGCCGGATAGTCCTGCAGGCCGCCTGTACGGTTTACAAGGCCTATGGGCTGGTGGTCGCAGTTCCAGTGGTTGTAGTAGGTGTCGCCCAGGCTGGTGGCCAGGCCAGTGAGCTTGGCACTGCCCTTGAAGCCCAGGGGCCCCGAGTGGATGCTCACGGCAATGATGGCATCGTGCCCGTATTGTGCGATGAGTGAGTCGATTTGCGCGCTGGCATTGGGGCAGTTGAGGCAGCGCTGGCCCGTGAAGTCCTCGATGAGCACGTTGCGGTTCACGTCGGTGGGCTTCACATAGATGTAGCGCTCGTCGTCGTTGCTGCAGCTCGTTGTTACAGCCAGTTGCACGATTGCCAGTAGGAGAATATAGATTGTCTTTTTCATCAGAAGTTGTAGTTATAGGATATTACTACGCCCTTGGTCTCGGGCACATAGCGGCACACGCCGCCCGAGCAGTTGTAGCCGGCCTTGGTGCGCGCCCAGCCCGCTTGCAGGCGGTGGGCTCCCACGTTGTAGGTCACATAGGCGCCGGGGTAGTGCTCGCCAGTCTTGCCACTGTTGTACTCGTCGCTCACGGTGAGCATCCAGTGCGGGGCCAGCGAGAGCTCGGCCAGTGCAAAGAGCCAGTCGCCGTCGTCGTCCTTGGTGGCCAGGTACTGCAGCTCGGTGCGCAGGGTAGTCTTGGCGCCGAGGTTGAAGAGTGCGTCGGCAATCATGATGTCGCTGTGTATCATGCCGCCTTCGCCCTCTACAATGGTCTTGTTGTAGAACTGGTTCATGTAGGTCACACTCAGCTTGAAGCTGCGGCTGAATCGGCGCTCAATCTGGGCATTGATGTCTTGATAATAGGTGCTGTTGCCCCAGCCCCAGAACTTAGAGGTGTAGCCGTCGGTCCCCGGAGCCCCGGGGGCGATGTCTGGCAGTCCGCCTGCTGCCGTGGGGGTGGTCTTGAGCGAGTGCACGTGCGAGAAGTTTACCTTCACGTTCATGCCATAGCGGCCGCCCAGGGGGGTGCGGCGCTTGAAGTTGTAGCCAAATTGGGCTTGGTAGGCCCACTCTCCCATGGGGTGGGTGGCATAGGGGTAGAGTGCTGCCAGGGTATAGGTGTGGTCCTCGGTGAATGCCGGCAGGTGGTTGAGCATCGACGAGGTGCCGCTCATCGACCGCCGGCTGCGAAACGAGAAATTGTCGCTGCGCTTGGCTTGCAGCAGCAGCGACAGCCCCCGCTTGGAATAGGAGGCCGAGAGCATGGCCACATAGCCCTTGCCGTAGGTGTAGCCGTTGTCGAAGCTCGGGTCCTGCCCCTTGCGGGCATACTCGAGCAACACGCTGTAGGGGCCGTGCTGCACCTGGGCGCGCACGTCGCAGGCGTTGACATAGGTGGGCAGGTTCAAGATGTGGGTGTTGTCGGCATAGATGACGTCGGTCGAGTCTTTCTCGCGCTTGTTCACCCACGAGGCTCCCAGCGTCACATAGGTGTTGCTGCTGGCCAGTGGCTTTATCCACTGGTCGAGATTGAGCTCCATGTCGGCTCCGGTTATCCACGCCTTGTTGTGATGCCAGTATCGGCGCTGGCGGCCGGTGAGGGCCTTTATGTGCACTCCTTTCACGGGCTTGAGGGCCACGTGGGCGCCCAGTATCGAGTTGTCGATGCCCAGCGACCGCTCCTCGTAGGTGCGGAAGATGAAGCCTGAGCCAAACTGGTCGTAGAAGGTGCCCAGTGTGACCTCGGCCACGTTGAACTTGCCTTTCACGTAGTAGAACGGCACGCCCCAGCCCTTGAAATCGGCCTCGTAGCCCGGAAGGGGGTGCTCGAGGTAGGCAAAGCGCACGCCTGCATCGACCCACTTGCTCATGGTATTGACCTCGGCATAGGTGTTGGTGCGCACGTCGTCGTTGCTCTTGTCGGCGTCGGTGTGGCCGGTGGGTATCTGCACGTCGCTCTGCACGCTGCCGCTCACGGTCACTTTCTTCTCGTCGCCTGACTCGCCTGCTTCTTGAGCAGGGAGTGCTGCCGGCAACATGATGCACGCTGCCAGCAGCAAGGTCCTGTAGTGCTTGTTGATGTGATTCACAGCTTACTTCGATAGCAGTTCACGCACTTTTTCGATAAGCTCGTTTTCGGCACCGTCGGTGTAGCCGTTGTGCTTGTAGGCAATCTTGCCGTTGCCGTCAACGATGAGCACATAGGGTATGAGCTGCACACCCAGGGCGCGCTTGAAGTCACCGTTGGGGTCGAGCAGCACCTCATATTCCCAGCCTTGCTCGTCGACCATGGGCTTGAGCTTGTTGATGTTCTGAGCCTGGTCGATGCTCACAGCTATGAGCTTCACGCCTGTTTCCTCTTTCCAGTCGGCATAGACCTCGTTGATGGCTTTGAGCTCGCGGTTGCAGGGCTTGCACCATGTGGCGAAGAAGTCGATGATGAAGGGCTTGCCGCCGTTGTTGAGCGTGTCGGTGCGCACGGTGCGACCGTCGATCGTTTTCAGTGTCACTGCCGGCAGTTGCGCCTGTGCCAGCGGGGCCAGGGCACACAGCAGCATGATGATTGCAAATGTCTTTTTCATTGTGTATGTGTTCATAAAAGTGTAGTGTTTACTTGTTGTGTCGTTTTATAGTTGTTTTGGCAGGCTGGGAGCTCAATTGCCCTTGCTCAAAATGTTGGAGATCAGGGCGGTCACGTCGCTCACGTTGACGGTGCCGTCGCCGTCGATGTCGCCGCTGGCCGGAGTGTAGGCTGCCGGATTCACGGCAACCGAGTTCTCGACCACGCAGTTGGAGGCGTCGGTGCTGTCGTAGTTGCCTATGTAGGCCACTACTTGCAGATTGCTCCTGTTCCAGTTGTTTTTGAGGTCAAAGGTGTAGCTGTAGGTGGCCTGGTTGTCGGTCCAGTTGTCCACGTCCACACCCCAAGTCGAGTTGATGTCGCGCATCACATGGGCATGATAGAAGGTGCCGCTGTAACCTGCCTGCGAAGTCGAGGCAATGTCGTTCTCGGTGAGCACAACGGCCAGGCGGGGGGTCACCTCATATCCCTGGGCGCGCTTGGCAGTGACCCACACGGTCACACTCGTGCTGTCGGCATTGAAGGCTGCTTCGGCGTCGAGGTCTAAGTAGGCGGGCGTGTTCAAGCGGTTGTTGATGTAGGCAATGATTTCAGAGCTGTTACTGGCGAAAAGTACAGGCGTTTTCAATCCTGTGTTATCGGCCTCGGTATAGGGGTAGCGGTCAAACATCACTGCCGGGGCATAGGTGGCACCCGCGTTGTTGTAGAACCATGTGTAGGCATTGTCGGCACTGGTGGTGAATTGGTCGGTATAGAAACCAGAGTGGTGGCACACGAGTGCAACCCGGGCTGCCTGCTGGGGATAGCGGTTCAAGGTGTTTTTCATTATCGAGGCCATGCTGGGGCAGTTGGGGCATTTCTCGGTGGTGAACTCCTCGACAAGCACGTTGCGCTCAAAGCTCTCGCCCAGGGTGTTGAGCTTGCCGGTGGCCGTTGCGTGGCCCGACTCGTTGGGCTGGCCGTTGACCTTGGTGATGGTGACTTGCACCTGTTGCGACACGGCACGGTCGGCCGCTTGCAGCTCGATGGTGCCCGTGGTCGACTCGTTGATGTTGGCCAGCTCTTGGGCCAGGCTCACATGCTTCTCGGCGCTGGTCGTGCCGTCGATGGCGACGGTGTAGTCAAAGTCTTTGACTGTAGCGGTGCCGTCGTTGGTGACCCTGATGGGCACCTTCACCGAGCTGCCCTTGGCTACTATTTGGGTCCCGAAGTCGTGGGGCGACAAGGCATTGTTGTAGAATTCTCCATCGAGCTGCACCTGCAGGGCCAGGTGACCCTTGCCTTTCTTGGAATAGTCGGTCCAAGTGCTTCCCTTGGCCATGAAGAGGCCGCCCTCGACGTCGCCATCGGCCACGCAGGTGGGGTACTTGCCATAGTCGGCATTGGTCGACCGCACGGTGAAGGTATAGCCCACATATACGCCTTCGGCAGGTATCACATAGGGCTTGTCGAGCGTGATGTCGTTTTGCTTGCCAAGGCTTTCTGAGCTCTCATCGCCATTGTTCATGTCTACCATGTTCATAGTCTGCACATAGTCGGCCTTGTCGGCTGCACTGGGCAGCGAGCGTGATATCCACACCTTGAGGCCCGATATGGCTGCGAAGCTGCGCATGTACAGGCGCACGCCCTTGATGGTCTTTCCTTGGGCTGCGCCCGTGTTGCCAGGAATGAAGATGGCTTGGCTCACTGTGGCTTTTGCATTATAGCCCGTGGCTGTGCGGTTTTCGGTGGCCAGGTAGTAGCCCCACCACGTCTGGCTTGCGGCGGCATGGTTGGCGCTCGTGATTGCCACAAGTGAGATCAATAGGATGAAAGTGAAAAATTTCTTCATAAATTATTATTTTTTTTGGTTAATGAATTCAAAACACCTCGACTGAGACAGCTCAGCCTTAACGGATGCCACAAATCTAAGCTGTTTTGTTTAAAGTCGCAAATTTTTGTGAGATTAAAATTTCCAAATTCACGATTTTGGTGCCATTTCGGTTTCTTTCTGCTCTTGGTGTCTGCCGTGTGCGTTGTTGCTGGCTGTCCCATATTCAATAACGAAGTGCAGAAATTCGTTGTTGAATATGGGAATAATTCTGTATTATACTCCGTTAGACCGCCTTGCTTCGACATCCGCTTGCGAATGATGTTCCCTTCAAATGGAATCTTATTACAAAGTTTCTAAGCGTGTACGCACTTACATCACTTTGAGAATAATGTATTACCTTTGTACACAAGGCAAAGTAATAGGGATACAAGTTACAAGAAAGCCATTAATCTCCTCCGTCGGTGCTATACTTGCGGAATAGCCTAATAATCAGATGACGTTTGAAAAAGTTAGAGCTATTCTTGGAAATTTCATTTTAAATAACTATTTTTGGAAAGTAGTATATTTGAAACATACATGTTATGGACTTTATCGACAGAACCAAGGAATTAAAAACCTCATTGCCATGCATTATGTTCGCAAAGAAGTGCCATTCGGAGAGGATGCAGAGAAGTCAAAGAAGACGTTGTATGTGATAGACGACCCTTTCCTCGACTTCTACTATAGGTTCGTTGTTCCGGCCAGACCTTTACTTTCAATAGACAGAACTGATGTTGTTCTGCAAAATATTCACAACCACATGGCAGAGCACGTGGGACATATTTGGGAGCGTCTTTGTCAGATTGCGGTTTCTGGCAACAATATGTTTGGTCACACATGGAATGCTGCTGCCCATTGGTGGGGAAAGGTGCCCGTGTTTAAGGAAGGCAGGAAAACCCCGACGGGCAATCGGGAGTTGGAGTTTGATGTCGTGGCAGAGTCAATGGATGATAAAGATACTATACTTGTCGGCGAGTGTAAGTGGAAGTCGGCTGACCATGCCGAGCGTCTCTTGGCTCAATTGCAAGAGAAAGTCAAATATGCTCCGTTTGCGAAAGGCAAGAAAATCGTTTACGCCCTTTTTCTCCGTGAAAAACCGCTTTCAACAACTGATTGTGAAATGATGTTTCCCGAAGATGTCCTCAACAATTTGCCAAAATAATATTCCTCTACGGTGTTCTCTCCTGTCCCATAGCTCTTCGCCATGTCCTTGTGGATGCCGATCGTCTCTTGACTGAAGTCATCGGGACAGAGTACGATGATCTTACGGCCATGCCTTAAGAATTCCTGCTCGACGTCGCACGTGGGACTGACATAGAGTTCATAGTCGGTATAATTAGCGGACGGCTTTGGCTTTTACGTTTTTACTCAATTAATACTACAAGGCATAAATTTTGTCTAAAATTAAAGGACAATATACAATATTATCGTACTTTATTGCTACTTTTGTATTGGTGTTGCTGCTCGGCAGCTTTTCTACTTGAGTATATTTAAAAACGTGATTTATTGATGAAAACCTACTTCTTTATATTGACAGCAGTTGCGGCTCTCGTCGTCGTTGCGGGTTGCGGCAAGGGCAAGGATGTACACGGCAACAACTATGCTGCCCAGCCAGTTGAGCTCACTGCCCAGGGCGAACTTGCCCAGCCTGGACAGGCGGGCACGATTGCCGCCTTGCCTTTCTCGGGCAGCGACGTCAAGGAGCATGTGGTGCTCGACTATGGCAACCGCACCGTGAGGGCTGTGCCCGATGTGAGCTTCAGCCATCCCGAGTTGATGAAAGACAAGAAGAACTGCTTTGTCGTGATCTCAAAAAAGGACTTCTACCTCTATGTGTATGAGCCACAGGGTGCCGACACCGTGATGCTGGCCCGCTACGACTGCGCACTCTCGCTCAAAAAGGGCCAGAAGACGGCCGAGGGCGACATGTGCACGCCACACTGCTCGATGCAGCAGCCCTTCAGCGTGTCGCAGATTGCGCCTGCCTCGTCGTGGACCCACGACTTCGGCGACGGCCGCGGCGCCATCAAGAGCTATGGCGACTACTTCTTGCGCTTGGTCACGCCCGGTCACTCGGGCATAGGCATACATGGCAGCACGGGCAACCGCGAGAGTGTGCCTGGTCGTGCCAGCGAGGGGTGCATCCGCCTCAAGGACGAGGACATCAAGGATCTTGCCCAGCACTATGCCACAGTGGGTATGCGAGTGGTGATAAAGGGCGAGACGGTCGATGACTACCCCTTTGAGATACATGCCATGACCAGGCAGAAGATTGCCCGCAAGCGCCACTTCGACCCACGCACGACCTTGACCAATGCCCAAATCGAGCAGGCCCGCCCCGAGCAAGGCCGCCGATGAATTGAAACTTATTTCTTCGTAAAAATATTCAGCTCATATTAAAACAACTTTGGGGAATTTTTTCTATATTTGCAATGTTGAATTCTACATGTGAGGATTTAATGTAAATATTGAGGAAAGCGAGACCTCCTCTTGCAGTAGCTGGTAAATCTGGAAAATTTCAAGCGTAAGTAGCTGCATAGTGGAACCGAAGCTGTTCTTCCTAGTATGAATTTTACATGTGCTTGTGCGATAGTAGCTGTCGCAGCATACACGGCAATTCATATCTAGGTGTGAGCTGAATTTCTTACTTCTACTTACGGGCATTCCAGAGCCCTCCGGCAAGAGTTGAAATGAAGCTCGCGCCTTTTTTGTGGAATTGCCCTAATGGAAAAAATAGTAAGGAGGCCACTGGTGGCTATCACACACGATTGTAGTAGGGAAATGATGTTTCCATGGCAAGCAGTGCACAGGGCTTGAGTGCCAGGTGTAGCACTGCGTAGCCCGTTGTCGCCAGTGCAGATTGATGTCACTTTATCTGCTGGGCCTAATTGTTTTGTAAGAATGTCCTGAGAAATGCAGTGTCGGGAGGCAGACGGCAGACGTGATGTTTTTAGACCTGTGCCATGTGCCTTGGAGGAGGATACTGTGATTTTTGCCGGGCTGCTGGCAGATTAGGACGCAGCAGCATGCAGGTTGCCCTGTTGAGGCGCATGCATGCTGCTGCTTTACGTCGTTATGAGTCGCTATGGGGGCTCGCGTGCTACTGCTTGAGGGGCAGCACCTGCACGTTGTGCGCCATCACCAGGTTGCGGGCGCGAGCCATGGCGGCGTCGTAGGTGGCACGGTCGCTCTTGCGCACCATCTCGCGGCGGTCGTCGGGAATGAGGCGATAGTTGTCGCCTTTCCAGCCAGGGTGCTGGCAGTAGAAGAGCTTGTAGCCTGCGCGGGCTATGCTTATCTTGCCATCGGTGCCGGTCTTGAGCGTCACCCTCACTATGGCACCCACCCGGGTGTCGAGGGGCTTTTGTGCCGAGATGAAATTGCCCATGCTGTACACCACCAGGGCGTCTTTGCCAGTGACACTGCTGTGCACCATCTTGAACGGCTCCAGCACGTGGGGGTGACCGCCTATCACGAGTTCGACCCCGTGGTCGACAAGCCACTGTGCCAGCGAGCGCTGCTCGCTGCTGGGAGCGAGCTTGTACTCGATGCCCCAGTGCATGTTGACACACACGGCCTGTGCGCCTGCCGCACGGGCAGCCTCGATGTCGGCCTGCATCTTGTGCAGCTCGATGTAGTCGACCACCACATCGCCCTGAACGGTGATGCCGTTGGTGCCGTAGGTGTAGTCGAGAAAGGCGACTTTCATGCCCTTGATGTCGGCAATGAAGGGCAGGCGGCTTTGGCGGTCGGCCGCATCGGTGTAGGTGCCTATGTGGGCAATCTTCATCGCATCGAGCGTCTTTATGGTGCGCCGCAGTCCAGCGTCGCGGCGGTCGAGGCAGTGGTTGTTGGCCGTGAGCAGCAAGTCAAACCCGCTTTTCTTCAATTGCCAGGCATACTCATCGGGGGCACTGAAGCAGGGATAGCCCGTGTAGGGCCGGCCGCCCAGCGGGGTCTCCAGGTTCACTACGGCATAGTCGGCCGCCTTGATGTAGGGTTCAAGCAGAGCGAAGCAGGCCGTGTAGTCGTAGGTGCCGTTGCGCTGCAGGGCGGCTTTGTTCTGCGGTGCGTGCTGCATGGCATCGCCGGCAAAGAGCAGGTCGACGCTGTCGGCCTCGGCCAGGTGCGGGTTGTAGATGCTCAGCGTGTCGGTGCCCACAAGCAGCTGCAGCAGCGAGAGCAATAGTATTGAGATGAGTTGCGACATTGTGATTTTCTTGTGTGCGGGGTTGGGGTTGGAAATAAATCAACACACGGGGGCGCCCGCCCGTGGCTGCGCGCCCCTTGTGCCTTGTGCTGTGTTGTTTACTTGTATATCTCGTGCTTGGCAGCCAGCAGGGTGTTTTTCATGAGCGAGCATATCGTCATGGGGCCCACGCCGCCTGGCACCGGGGTGATATAGGAGCAGTGCGGAGCCACGTGCTCAAAGTCGACGTCGCCGTGCAGCTTCCAGCCGCTTTTGGTCGTGGTCGAGGGCAGGCGGGTAGTGCCCACGTCGATGACCACCACGCCGTCTTTCACCATGTCTTCGGTCACATATTCGGGCCGCCCTATGGCAGCAATGAGAATGTCGGCCGTGCGGGTGATTTCCTTGAGATGAGCAGTGGCACTGTGGCACACGGTCACGGTGCAGTTGCCGGGATACGACTTCTGCATCATCATGGCGGCCACTGGCTTGCCCACGATGTTGCTACGCCCTATCACCACGCAGTGCTTGCCGCTGGTCTCGATGTTGTAGCGCTCGAGCAGTGTGAGTATGCCTTGAGGCGTGGCGCTTCTGAAGCAGGGCAGCCCTATCGAGAGCCGGCCCACGTTGATGGGGTGGAAGCCGTCCACGTCCTTGCGGTAGTCGATGGCTTCGATCACCTTCTGCTCGTCGATGTGCTTGGGCAGTGGCAGCTGCACGATGAAACCATCCACATCGGGGTCGGCATTGAGCCCGGCGATGGCCTCGAGCAACTGAGCCTCGGTCACGTCGGCCTCATATCGCAAGAGGGTGCTCTTGAAGCCACACTCGGCACAGGCTTTCACCTTGTGCGACACATAGGTCTCGCTGCCGCCGTCGTGGCCCACCAGTATGGCGGCCAAGTGAGGCTGTTTCTTACCTGCTGCAATCATGTTTTTCACCTCGGCAGCAATTTCCTGCTTGATTTGAGCAGCTACTTTCTTTCCGTCGATCAACTGCATTTGTTCAACTTGTATTTAAGGATTTTATGATAAAATAAAAAAGCGCCGCATTGAGAAAAACACAGTGTGGCGCCTTGGTGCTGTCGCCTCACGTCAACGGCGGCGCATGCCTCGCATCATCTTCATCGGGTTCTTGGTCGTGACCGCATGCATCATCTTGCGGGTTTGGTCAAACTGCTTGAGCAGCCGGTTCACCTCGTCGATGCGGGTGCCGCTGCCGGCTGCAATGCGCTTGCGGCGCGACCCGTTCATGATCTCGGGATGCTCGCGCTCATAGGGCGTCATCGAGTCGATGATGGCCTCGATGCCCTTGAAGGCGTCGTCGTTGATGTCGATATCCTTGATGGCCTTGCCCACTCCTGGTATCATCGATGCCAGGCTCTTGAGGTTGCCCATCTTCTTGATTTGATTGATCTGGTTGCGGAAGTCGTTGAAGTCAAACTTGTTTTCGCGTATCTTCTTCTCAATCTTCTTGGCTTCGTTCTCGTCGTATTGCTGCTGCATGCGGTCGACAAACGACACAATGTCGCCCATGCCCAGAATGCGGTCGGCCATGCCGTTGGGGTTGAAGGCGTCGATCTCGCCCATCTTCTCGCCCGTGCCCACAAACTTGATGGGCTTGTTGACCACCGCGCGTATCGACACGGCTGCACCGCCGCGGGTGTCGCCGTCGAGCTTGGTGAGCACCACGCCGTCGAAGTCGAGACGGTCGTTAAAGGCTTTGGCCGTGTTCACAGCGTCTTGGCCGGTCATCGAGTCGACTACAAAGAGGGTCTCGTTGGGCTTGATGGCGTCTTTGATGTTCTTGATTTCCTTCATCATCTCCTCGTCCACGGCCAGGCGGCCGGCGGTGTCGACGATGACAACATCGCAACCTGTCTTTTTGGCCTCGTCGATGGCGTGCAGGGCGATGGCTACGGGATCTTTGCTCTCGGGCTCGCTATACACGGGCACTCCTATGGCCTGGCCCACGGTCTTGAGCTGCTCGATAGCTGCCGGGCGATATACGTCGCAGGCTGCCAGCAGGGGCTTCTTCTTTTTGCCTTCCTTGAGCCGGTTGGCGAGTTTGCCCGAGAATGTGGTCTTGCCCGAGCCTTGAAGACCCGACATCAGTATCACAGCGGGGTTGCCGTCGACGTTGAACGGGGCCTGCTCGCCGCCCATAAACTTGGCGAGCTCGTCGTGCACGATTTTCACCATGAGCTGCCGGGGCTCAACCGAGTTGATCACGTTCTGGCCCATGGCTTCGGCCTTTACACGGTTGCAGAAGTCCTTGGCAACTTTGAAGTTCACATCGGCCTCGAGCAGGGCTTTGCGCACGTCCTTCATGGTCTCGGCCACATTGATCTCGGTGATTTGGCCTTGTCCCTTGAGGACCTTGAAAGAGCGCTCTAAGCGCTCTGAAAGATTTTCAAACATGTATTGTCGATCTTATTTTGTTCTTGTTTTTTTAGATTACAAAATTACAATCAATTTGGCAGATAGACAAAAAATGGCGGCAGTTTTCACTGTCGCCTCACGTGGGTGGCACAGCAGTTGTGCCATGGTGCTCGTGCCTTGGAGCGATTATATGTCCTTGATCTGGCCTTGGGCTTTCTTGCGTTCAAACTCCCGCTCAGCTTTCTCTTTCTTTTCTTGCTCGAGCTGCTCCTTGCTCTTTTTCACCACCACCTGCGATGACCCGTCGGGCATCTTCACCTTTTGCTTGAGCTGCTCACGGTTGGGCTGCGAGTACTTGTTGATCGAGAAACTTTTCACAATGTCGTCGACCACCTCGCGGTCGCCGAAGAAGTAGTGGGCAAACACCTGCACCACGAGGTCGGTTTTCTTCGACACCAGGTTGACAATGATGGCGCGGGTGCCGTCGGGCATGATGCCCTCGACGCTGTAGCCGTCGAAGCCCTTCACCTTCACTTTGCCCTTCTTCACATCGTACATGTTGTATTGCGAGGCGATCTTAAACAGCGATGTGGAGTAGATCTCCTTTTTGGCTTTCTCGTCCTTGGTGTAGAGGGTGAGCGAGAGCTCCATGTCGTCCCAATGCTCGGCAAAGAAAGTGGGGGTGTTCTCCATCACAAATCCCCCGTCGGGCACGGTGAAGTTCAAGTCATACTTGCTCCAGTGCATGTCGACTGCCTGGGCAGGAATCATGGCCGACACTGCCAGTGCCATTGCCAGCAACAAGATGTGGATGAAGTGTTTCATATGCGTCTGTCTTTTTTCTTTCTCTGTTGTTTTGATCTCTGTTTTGTTTCTCTCTCTGTCTCAGTGTCACGAGCCGGCCTCGAGCCAGCGTTGCCACTCGGCGTGGCTGCCGTTGAACACGTCAAGATCTACATCGCCGTCGATGCCGTCGACCGTGCCCCAATGGCTGTATTGCTGCATCACGTGGCGTTCTTGCTCGAGGTCCTGGGGCGGGTTGAAGGCACACAGCCACAGGTCGATGCTTGCAAAGTAGGGTTTCACCCACTTCTTGTAGCCCTCGCGGTTGGTGTAGAGCATCACGCGCCGCCCGTGCATGAGCAAGTAGTCGAGCATGGCGCGCACACCTGTTGCCGTGGCGTGATTGCTCACCTTGGGGTCGTTGAGCCAGTCTTCGACGTCGACGACCAGGGGCAGGTCGAGGCGGGTGTGGCTCACAGCCTGCAAGAAATTGCGTGCTTGCAACCGCCCGTCGGCTCCCTTGCGGAAGTAGTGGTAGGCTCCTGTGACAAGACCCGCTTGTTGCGCCTTGCGGGCGTTGGTCAGGAAGTTCTTGTCGCGTCCCCGGGTACCCTCGCTCGCCTTGATGTAGACAAAGGTGATGCCGCTGGCCCGCACCTTGTCGTAGTCGATGT
>SAMEA3663095__coassemble_1390_pt1 | contig 16053 bp, 7 predicted proteins | sample SAMEA3663095__metabat2_high_PE_002 | metagenome-assembled genome bin SAMEA3663095 (sample SAMEA3663095) | pig gut metagenome | biome: pig gut; feature: pig-associated habitat; material: faeces | place: France | collected 2012 | reverse complement strand
CCGTGGAGATCCTGCGCGAGGCCCGCTTGAGGCGCGCCGACCGGCTGCTGGCCACCACCGAGAAAACTGTCGCCGAAATCGCCTATGAGGTGGGGTTCTCCTCGCCTTCCTATTTCACCAAATGCTACAAGGACTTCTTCGGACGGGCTCCGAAACACAACTGAGTTAGGAATTAAAAGTAGTATTGAATGGGGCTGCCCCAAATGAAATCGAAATAACAAGCAAATTTGTAATAAAGAAGCCTCGGACAAACACAGACCCGGCACAGACAGTAATCTGTCCGTGTTCGTCCGTGAACGTCGGTGGCAAAGAAAATTAGCCACAGACAAGCACAGACCCGACACAGACGATAATCTGTCCGTGTTCGTTCGTGAATGTCGGTGGCATTGAAAATTAGTCACAGACAAGCGTCAAATAAATTTGTTATATAGAAGCGAATTGGATTCACATATTGTGTGGCGGTAGCCACGTGAATCTGTGGCGTTCGCCACAAGTTTCTTGTAAGGAGTCTGAAGAGTACAGGAAAATGGCCATTATGAGGAGAACAGGAAAAAAGAAAATCCAAAGTCCATTGGAATGACTTTGGATTTTCCTTTTCTGTATTACTAATCAGAGCTACTTCTTCAGAACCTTATAGATTCTCCCGTCTTTGGCGCGAATAATCTGAACACCACTGCGATGGCCGTCAATGCGTTGGCCTTCCATATTATATCGCTCGATCACTCCCTCGGACTTGATAGAACGGATGGCATCGGGAATGAGCGTCACCGTGTTGGAATAGTCACTCTCGCCCTGTGCGGCAAGTAGCGTCAAATTATAAGCGTGGCTGTGATGGTCAGTTGTGACATCTGTGAATTCTCGCGCTGAGGCATCGAGTGTGGCGATGGGTTGACCGTCACGATAGACCCTATAGCCAGTGACCATAATGGGCTTGCCCTGGTAGGTTACATCGTCGACCATAAAGAGGAACTGATTGCTCGACGTGCAAACGATGGCAAAATACTTGGCTCCTTCAGGGAGGTCTACGTTCACCTCCTGCCAATCGTCAGCAGAAGCTTCCTCATCCTCAATCAGTGGAATGAAGTTGTCGACATCCGTACCTGTAGTACTGTATTCCACATTGTAAGTTTCTAAGCCACTTTCCGAGCTGACCGAACGGCAATAGAACGTTACGGTCTGAGCCTTACCCGAGAGCTCGGGCGATACGAGCCAATCGTAGTTGTCGGCTTCGGCTCCGCAAGTGAAAGCTGCCATATATTGGTCTCCAGAATGAGGCGCGAACTGCGGCGTAGCTTCAAGATTCAAATAGGCCATCTTAGGATTGAAGACCATATAGGCGCAGGGCTTAAACATATTCTCATAATATGCGCCGCCAATGGCATTCACAGCAGCTGAATCTTCGTCGTGAAGGGTCCAATTGCCCACGTTGGCAATGCTGAAAGGCTCATAGTTCTCGAAACTCTCATGGTAAACATAGCTTGTATCAGCAGGAGCTTTCCACAAAAGTTTTACATGGCCATTGCCATCCAACCCGCCTTCAAGCTCAACTGCGGGCAAGTCCTGACGGATGATGCGCACAGAGTCTGTTGACGACACATTGTTAGTGTTGTCCTCGTCAGGACTCCATTCAAGCGTTGCCTTGGCGGCAACTTTATCGGGAAGGCCGGCTGGAACAACATAGTTGAGATGGGTATAGATTGCCTTGGCTGCAGGAACGTCAATGGACTTCTGAGCCACCAAACTGTCGTCGATGAAGAGTTTCAGCAGAGCACCCTCGGCAGCATTGTTGCCCTCGTTGCTGACTTTTACTTGGAACTGCGCATCAGCCCCAACATTGACCCTTGCCGGCGCATTGAGTTCCACGGCCAAATCATTGTTGCGGACTTCACCAATGGTAATATTGTCAATGATGGGCGGAACAGAGGGGTCCCAGCTGCGTCCAAAGAACTGTAGAGTGATGTATCCATCGTCAGTCTTATAGGGTGTGAGGTCGACCATTGCTTTCTGCCATCCACTGTCGCCATCGCGCAGGCTGAAAGTGGCAGCAGTGTCGGGATGGGCCACCCCATTCATACCTATAAGAACCTTGATCTCGCATTTGGCGTGAGGCACGGCCCAATAGTAGAAAGAGAGTTTGGGACTATCCACACCGGAAAGGGATATCTTGCCAGAGGTAATGATAGCCGGCTCACCCACCTTCCCAGTGAAAGCGATACATCCCTGATCACCATCCTGCGCCATCGACGTAAAGAGGCTGAATGACTGGCTGGTGCGCCCAACCCAAGTAGAATAAGTGGGATTGCCGTTGGCAAAACTCTCATGGAAAGGCAACGTGTAGGGCTTGCCTGCAAAGACAACGCCTAAGGTTTTGTCGCCTTCTCCTGCCTCGTTTTGTGCAGATACTAAAAGCCCCGTGGCATACTGATCGCCATCAGTGGGAATACCGGAGAAAGCAAATTCACGATCAGTGAGACCTTCGGCCAACTTGCTTTCGTCGGCACTGTATATATTGTAAGTAAGCTCGTCTGAATTGATAACCCTACCATTGCGACCGATAGAAGGAGCATCCCACGTCATGACAGCCGAACCGTCAAGATTGTCACTGACAGCGACATTCTCAGGAGCCGCAGGAATATCCACTCCAACGGTGACCGACGCGCTGCTTGCCATACCCTCGCCATAGGCATTGTAGGGGACAAAACGATAACTGACAATTCCTGCATCCATCCCCTTATCCTCAAATGAGAGCTGGGTACCGGGCTCAGGGGCTTCAAATGTATGAACGAGAGTATCACCACGGTAGACCTCAACCTTGGAAAGTGAGGTCAATGCGGTCCCGTCCAAAGCCTTGACAGGTGCGTTGCAAGTAACAGTGACCTGATGCAGACCAGTTGCATCGGCCAACAGCTTGACGTTGTTCACGGAGTCGGGGGCGGCAAGCAGAGGACCTGCTGTCAGTTGCAAATTGCCGACAACGATGTTATGCTGTTCATCCTCATTCAGATTTCCACTTAATATATGAATACCCATGCGGTAAACACCATAGCGGTCTACTCTGAGAATAGCCTGCATCCGTCTTGATACCCCATCAGGAGAGATAGATGTAGGAGCAAGGAATCTTGAGTAGTGACTCACATTGAGGTCTGCACCATATCCGGCTTCCAACTGAACACTGCCGTTCGATTCGTCAGAAAAACTTCTATTAGAAACTTCGAAAGAAAGGGTATAGAGACGACCGGTATCCAGCTTGAGAGGAGGCAGAACAGCCCAGTCATCAAAGTTAGAAGAACGGCGGAAGTTCTGTAAACTTAATCCCGCGCCGCTAAATTTGAAATAGGAACCATCATGATTGGCATCCACAAAATCCAAAATGTCATAATTCAGATAACTGTTGAGCTGGTTTGTATAAGGTACGCTCAACGGCAATCCCCACTTCACAGGATTGCAGCTTGTCCCCCATTCGGACGGCACTCCGTTATAGAAAGACTGAACAGTGAAACGGTAGGGACGGTAATCTCCTTTCTGCAAGTTGAAAGTAAAGAACGTGTCCTTCAGATTCTCCACTAATACATCCTCCGTATAGAAGTCCTTAATGGTATAGGTGATTTCATTGGGATTCACGTAGCCATCGTTCCATCCCTTGGTCACGGCGGGCCAAGATAGCTGTGTCTCGCCAGTAAGTGTGTCTATCTTACAAGTTACATCTTCAACAACATAGGGTTCGTCGGTACCTATCCATCCGGTTTCCATCTTTGTAGCCTTGCTTTTACCAGCCTCGTTGCCCAACACAACAGCGATGGTATGCTTACCGGCATTCTTCATCACAACGGCAGTGCTCACATGCTGCCCTGCATCACTCTTTCCCTTGGCCAGAGTATCGGTTTCATCTGCTATGACAACGTAATCCACACTCCCTTTCAACTCACCTCCAGCTATGTTGGTAGAGGGTACGTCAAAATCTACTCTACCGCTAAGTTTGCCTTCATCAAAATTGGCGGTGAGGTTGGTGGCAGATGATGGGGTTTCGGGGTTTGCTACCGTAGGCACAAACAGGGCTACAAATTCCTCGCCATCTTTAAAGTCGAGCGCCTTGGTGGCTGTGCCTGTAGAAAGGTCTACTGTATAGAGGGAAGAGGTGTTGTTGGCATTGATTGCAGCCCAATATAGTGTTCCCGTCTTCATATCAAAGGCCGCACTCTGCAGCACTTCGGCAGGGGTAACGCCAGTAGCACCAACAAGTGCGGCTGCACCTGTAGATTTGTCTACAGTGTAAAGATTTCCGTCGAGTCCGATGGCATAAGCCGCGCCTTGTGCGTTGATGGCAAAGGCCACATAGGTTCGTTCGGCCGAGGCTATCTTTGTGGCCGTGGGAACAGAATAGTCCAAGATAGAGAAGTCGGTTGTCGCTCCATCATTGTCACGGTTGAAAGCATAAACCTTGCCTGATGTGGGATCCCACGCCGTTGCGTACGCAATGATTGAGAAATCTTCAGAGGAGTAAACACCATCCCCGTTCTGCTCCCAAGTGTCTGTGTCAAACTCGTAGCCGTATACGTAGTAAAGCGTTCCGTCATACTCGTAGTAGTTGGTGCCATGGAGGACATTATTGTAGAATACGGCTCCACCGTTAAAATTCATGTAATAGTTGTCGGTATGTAGTGAACTCATGCTGTCAGAACTTGTGGAAAAAGAGTACACACCGTAAGGACGTTCGTATTCTTCGACGTTGCTCCATGATGAACGGTTGATGAGCACTCCCCAGAGCTCGGTGCCGTCAGCAGCACGCAAGATACGGGTGGAAGTGCTTTTCCCCATGCTGCCTGTCTTCAGCGGGAACACATTCAGCCCCAAACCGGTGAGACTGGATATTTTTCCGTATCTTTTAATGGGCTTCAAGAATCCAATGTGATGGTCACGTTGGCGCTGCAACAGCTCGTATTGGAGAGCACCAAGGGGATCCCTGACACGGGAAACTTTGCCTATGGATTCTGACGACTGTTGCGCCAACCCGAGAGTGGGGCAAAAACCAAAAGCCATCAGCCCAATGAACAAGAATAGAAAAATAGTCAAGTTTTTCTTCATAACAAATTAAGCATAAAGGTTGATTGTTCTATTTAACATGGCCAAAGTTAGCATTTTTTAGAGAGATACCCAATTTAAAGACTATAGACATTTCCTTTTTCAAGAAAAAGGGACGATTTTTTTGTTTTTAGGGATTTATCCGTTACTTTTGCAGGGCACATCACCGTACTATATGCAAAGAATTCTTACGCTTCTCGTCATGCTCCTGAGCCTTCTTTCTGCTGCTTGTCAGACAAGTTCTGACAAGCAGAATCAAGGATACAGGGAATATGCATACGGCCGCACGCCAGAGATAAAGCCCGATTACACACATTTGTTCCATCTCTACCAACAGGGGCGAAAAGACAATTACATCTGCCAGTCGCTGCTTTGGTGTGGCAACAGTCTCTACCTTGACGGCAGATATGTCGAAGCCATAGAAGCGTACACGCTGGGAATCCAGGTGGCCGACAAAGTTGGTGACCATAAGACCAAAACCCACTATGCTTACGGCATTGCCAACATCTACGTGATATTTCGCGACTACCAGCGTGCCATCGACTATTATAATAAGGCCATTGAATCCAGCTCTGACAAAGAATGCAACAACACCAAAGCCTTATGCTATGCCTACTTAACCATGTGCTACTGTAGACTGGATGATGAAAAAGCGGCTATGGATTGTATGGCTAAGGTTACAGCCCACCCCGTGGACGACAGAAATATTGCCAAATACTATTACAATTACAATCAGGGACTCATCGCAGCACTAAAGGGAGACAACAGATCTGCTCTTAGTCAACTCAAAGAGGCTCTCCAAATAACCATGGAGTCACACCTGAAGGCGGGAATGGGGGCTGCGGCGGCCAACGACATCGGTAAGGTCTTTCGCCTTTTGCAGCAGCCTGACTCTGCCATCTCCTATTACCAATTGGGAAGGCAACTGGCGCAGGAAGACCATGCTGTTGACGAAGAGAGCAGAAGTTATCTGGCTTTGGCCGAATTGTACAAGAGGACAAACAAGTCTGACAGTGCCACAAAATTTCTCAGCCTCAACCAACAACTACAAATCGGCCCTTTGAACGCACAGCGGTTTTATGCCTCACAAGCGAAGCTGAGAAATTATGAGAGGGGCGTGGTTGAGAGTCAAATCAGTTCTCTGAAAGACTACATCACATGGCTCGCGGGCATCGTGGTAATCATTGCCGCCTTTCTATTAATAGGAATGTACTACAACTCAAAACTGCGGACAGCCTACAGTATGTTGGTTAGGAAAAACAAAGACCTCATTGCACAGCGCGAGGTGAACAGGATGCTGGAGGAGGAAAACACGAAGCTCAAAAGCAATTTTGTCCTCAGCGAGGAGCAGAAGACCAAAATTTCGAAAGACATCCTTGAAGTGTTTGAACATCCAGAACTCTTTTGCGCCCAAGACTTCAGCATGAACAAGATGGCAGAGATCATCGGCTCCAATGCGAAATATGTTTCCATAGTTATCAACAAGCAATATGGCAAGAGCTTCAAATCTATGCTCAACGAATATCGTATACAAATAGCAAGCAAACGTCTAACTGATCCCGCCTACAGTCAATACACCATCGATGCCATTGCAAAAAGTGTAGGCTACAGTTCAATCAACAACTTCATTAACGTTTTCAAGAAAGTCATCGGAATGCCTCCTTCAATCTATAGGAAACTGGCTTCCGAAGATGAATGAAAGGCATTGCAATATTGTCTTTGCCCGTTCATGTGTAATCTCGGTATACATCTTATATCGTTTTCTTTGGCTCGTTAGGTCATGCAATGACTATCAATACAAGTACGGAATCCCTTCCCCGCGCTGGGGGGAAGGGATTCCGTATATATTTCTATCCTTTATCTTGTCAGCTCTTCGGGAAGCCGGGGCATGGCGCCCTTCTGCGTGCAGACGTAGGCACTCACGCGGACGGCTATCTCGTGGGCCTCGGCCACGCTGCGCCCACGGAGGATGGAGGCGCAGAAAGACCCCGTGAACGAGTCACCGGCCCCCACCGTGTCGGCCACCTCCACCTTTGGAGTGGGCTGATAGGACACGTGGCCCGGAGTGAACACGTAGCTGCCGTTGACACCACACGTGAGCACGAGCATCCGCAGATTGTACTTGCCCAAGATCAGCCAGCACTTGTTGCGGATGTCAAGTCCGGGATAGCCGAAGAGGCGGCTGATGGTGACCAGCTCCTCATCGTTTATCTTCAGGACATTGCAGCGTTGCAGCGAGTCCTGTATCACCTCGGGCGTATAGAAGTTCTGCCTCAGGTTGATGTCGAAGATGCGAAGCCGGTTGCCATCGGAGGGCATGGCGTCGAGAAACTTCTGGATGGTCTGGCGCGAGACCACGTTGCGCTGGGCCAGCGACCCCCAGCAAACGGCCTCGCACTGCTTGGCCACGCTCTCTATCTCGGGCGTGAAGGGGATGTTGTCCCACGCCACATTCTCCTTGATGTCGTAGGTGGGAATGCCCTGCTCGTCGACCGTCACCTGCACCGTGCCCGTAGCATAGGGCACCCGCGGCATCAGCACGTTGAGATTCTTTTTCTTAAACTCCTCAAGGGTTTCGGTTCCTAAATTGTCCTCGCCCACAGCACTCACGGCGATGGCACGGCGGCCGAACTGGGCGGCATGAAAGGCAAAGTTGGCCGGAGCTCCACCGAGTTTCTTTCCTTCGGGCAGCACGTCCCAGAGTGCCTCGCCCAAACCCACTACGTAGGGTTTATTATCTTTGTTTGTTGTCATAGTCTTATAAGTTTTTTACGGATAGCCGCCCACGGCACAGCCGGGACGGCAAGATCCTGCCGGTTTGTTATTTTGCCACTCTCGGCATATAGGTGAAGAGGTATACCACCCCGGCTGCCATCACGAGCACAGCGCCCACCTGTCCCAGCCAGTCGCTGCAGAAGCCCATGATGAGAGGAAAGATGGTGCCGCCGAAAAGTCCCATGATCATCAGTCCCGATACTTCGTTTTTCTTGTCGGGTTCTGAGAGTAGGGCCTGGGAGAATACGAGTGAGAAGATGTTGCTGTTGCCGTAGCCCACGAGTCCGAAAGCCACGCAGAGCATCAGTTCGCTCGACGAAGTGGCCATGATCACCATGCCCGCTGCCATCATGCACACGCTGATGAGGAAGAACAGGCGGTTGCTCATGACGCGGAGAAAATAGGAGCCGGTGAGGCATCCCAGTGTGCGGAAGAGGAAGTAGACGCTCGTAGCGTAGGCAGCGGCGTCGAGGCCCACGCCTAAGCGCTCCATGAGAATCTTGGGAGCCGTGGTGTTGGTGCCCACGTCGATGCCCACATGACACATGATGCCAATAAACGACAACAACACCATGGGCTTGCCCAAGAGCCTGAAACAGTCGGCGAAGCCCGAAGCTTTGTCGGCAGGCTCTTCTTCGATGGGATCAACATAAAGCAGCAGGGCGGCCAGTATGCCCACCACGAAGTAGATGGCAAAAAGCACGCGCCAGCCCAGCCCGAAGGAGGGAATGGCCGACGAGGCGCCCCACATGGCCAAATAGGGAGCCAGGAAGGAGGCGATGGCCTTGACAAACTGACCGAAAGTGAGGGTGGAGGCGAGGTTGCTGCCCTTTACCACCGTGGAGATGAGCGGATTGAGCGAGGTCTGCATCAGCGCGTTGCCAATGCCTAAAAGCGAGAACGAGAGCAGCATGATGATGAAGCTGTCGCCAAAGAGCGGCATGACGAGTGAGACGATGGTCACGAGGAGCGACAACATCACGGTGTTCTTGCGCCCGATGTGGTTCATCAGGATGCCCGTGGGCACCGAGAAGATGAGAAACCAAAAGAACACCAGCGAGGGGAAAATGTTGGCCACCGAGTCGCTCAGTCCGAGGTCGGCCTTGACGAAATTGGAGGCAATGCCCACCAAATCGACAAATCCCATGGCGAAGAAGCAGAACATCACCGGGATCATGTATAATTTCTTATTGCTTGACATTGTTAGAGACTGAGATTTAGAGATGGAAAAGAATCCGAAAGGCTGCGGGGCTGTCGTCCCCGCAGCAATTGATTTTTGGGTCAGAGCGCCAGGCGGTAGGCCTTCACGTTCTTGAAAGAGCCCTTGCCGTCGGCCGACGTGAACTTCAGCTTGTTGTAGGGAGCGGTGGGGAAGACGAGGTTGGTCATCGGGATGCGGCCGCCGTCGACAAACATTTCCACCGAGCACTTGTCGATCATCAGTCTCACGTTGTAGGTCTTGCTCTCACAGAGGTTGAGCGGAGCCCAGGTACCGAGGGCGAAGTCGTTCTGATAGTTCACGGAGTTGATCATGCGCAACTTCTTGTTCTTGTCCTTGAACTGGTGCACGTCGTAGCTGGCCTCTATCTCGTGGGGCTTGGCCAGTTTGCCGAAGTCGGTGAGTCCACTCTTTGTGCGGTCCATCACCACACGGTTTTTCTTCATGTCGAAGTAGATCTTCACCTCCTCGCCCTTGTCGTTGAAGAGGGTAATTCCGGTTTGTCCGCTCTTGCCCGGGGTAACGTCGAAGTCTACCTCGTAGGCATAGCCGTAGTTGTCGGGCAGCTGGCGCACATCGCCGTTCTTTCCGGCTTTCACGTTGTCGAGACTCACGGATTCCTTGCGCAGGGCATCGGCCTCTTTCACCACGTCGGCAGAGAGATAGATCTGTCCGTTCTTGGTGTAGAGTTTCAGCTCACGGGGCAGGGCGTTGGCACCGCGGTATTGCTTGATGGGAGTGACGTTGGCATACTGCCAGTTGCTCATCCAGGGCAGGGCCACGACTCTTCCGGGCGTGTTGCCCATGGTGACGCAGGCATAATGGTCCTTGCCGAAGTCGAGCCACTTCACCACCTTCGGATCCGTGTCGCACTTGAAGGTCTTGCCGTCGAAGTCGCCCACGAAATATTCCGTGGCACTGCCGCCGAAGAGACAGCCGGGATTGATATTGACAATCATCACCCACTTCTTGTGGTTCTCGTTGCCATCCACGGGCAACTCGAAGAAGTCGGGACACTCAAACTGGTTGGGTTGCTGGCCGTAGCCCTTGCCGAAGGCCGACACATAGTCCCACTGGCGCAGGTTGTCGGAGCTGTAGAAACGCATCTCCTTGTCGGCGGAGACGATCATATACCATTTCTTCATCGGTGCGTACCAGAACACTTTCGGGTCGCGGAAGTCTTTCAGTCCGTCGAAGGGCGTGAGTACGGGATTGCCCGTGTATTTGGTGAAGGTGCGCCCGTTGTCGGTACTCCATGCCATGCATTGTATCTGTCCGTTTTTCTCACTGGCCGAGGTGTAGAAGGCCACGATGGCATTCTTGCCGTATCCGGCCGTATTGTAGCGGTCTACGACAGACGATCCGGAGAAGATGTGGCCCAAGGTGTCGCGTGCGATGGCGGGGTCGAGCTGCTTCCAGTGGAAGAGATCTCGGCTGATGGCGTGTCCCCAGTGCATGTTGCCCCATTTGGAGCCGTAGGGATTGTACTGGAAGTAGAGGTGATATTCCCCGTCCTTGTAGATCATGCCGTTGGGATCGTTCATCCATCCGTAGGCGGGCGTAAAATGGTAGGTGGGGCGGTAGAAGTCGGTGTTAGTCACGTCCCACGTGTTGCTGAGTTGCATCTGCCCGCTCTGCAGGGCCAGGGCGTTGGGCTTGACGTTGAGGATCTTCACTGTGGCGGTGAATCCGTCGCCCAAGCGGAACGGCACGTAGTAGTCCACCTTGTTCTGGGCCAGCCTCACGTCCATCCACGTGTCGGCGGCATTGTTGGTGTAGAGCATCACCTGGCTCTCGGGCTGGTCCTCCTCCACGGGCAGGAGGATGTATTTCGTGGGGTTGTCCACGGTCACGATGGTGGTGTCGCCGTGGAGTTGGATGTCCATGGTCTGGGCTGTGGCGGCCTGTGTGGCTGCCAGAGCCACGGCTGCTGCGATGATATGGATTGCTTTCATTGTGTTGATAGGTTTATTGTTGCATTCTTTTTCTTTCGGGCTGAGCCGCAGGCTTGTAGTGAGGGCTGCGGCTCAGCAGGGAAGGGGTATATTTAGAACTTCAGTGATGCTGTGAACTCCACCGTGAAGGGCCTCAGGTAGGAACCTGTCATGAGGGTGTTCTTGATGTCCTTGGCTTGGTCTTTAGTGATGAGCTCGGCACCGGCGATGGAACCCTTGGCTCCTGTCTGGTTGAGGAAGTTGACCACGGAGCAGGCCAGCGAGAGTTTTTTGTTCACCTGCCAGTTCACACCGCCAAAGGTCTCCCAGTGGCCGTTGAAGTAGTAGGCCTCGTTGATGTTGGCGTAGGTCTTGCCGAAGTAGCGGAAGCTGGTCCAGAGCTTGATGTCCTTAGTGATCATATAGCTTGGGTCGAACTCGATGAGCACCTGAGGAATCTCGTCCACGATATTTCCGGTGGCGTTGATGGATCCTACGTATCCGTCGGAGAAGGTCACGCTGGTCTCATATTTCTTGTAGGTCGGCTTCTGATAGGTGAAGAGGAAGTGGATGTCGAGACCCTTCAGCGGGTGGGCCATCACGTCGGTCGTCCATCCCCAAGTCTTGATGTCGTAGGTGAGTGGGGCGGCCATGATTTCCGTTCCGCCGGCTGTGGCGTGCTGCAGGTTGAGCGTGGAGTTGTTGTTGGTCTTGGAGATATAAGAGAAGAGGGACGTGAGGCTGATCCACGGGTTGTTGTAGTAGATGCCCACGCGGCCCAGAGGCACGGAGATGCGGTTGGTGTTGGGGAGCGTTGCGGGGGCGAAGGCCTCAAACTTGGGGTGCTGCACCAGATAGGTGAAGTCGCCGGTGAAGCCAAAGTTGTTGGTGAGCTTGTAGGTGGCGGCAGCGGTGAGGTCGTAGTTGAACCAGTGGTAGCTGAGTCGTGCGGGACTGATGAGCGTTCCGTCGGGAGCCGTGGCTCCGATGTAGTAGCCGGGGAAGCGTCCCACATAGTTGCCGTCGGCGTTCTTCACGGCGGCGTTGCGTCCGCTCAGGGTCTGCAGCTCGGCGCGTGCGCCGTAGTAGAGGTTCAGCTTGGGTGTGATGTCCCAGTCGTGGGTGAAGTAGAAGGCGAGTTTGTTCTCATGGCCCACATAGTATTCCGACGCGTTCTTGTTGTAGTCGTAGAAATAATAGTCGCGCTTGTTAGCGTCGTAGACCCTCACAGGATAACTGCCGTCGTTGGGCACGGTCTGGTCATACATGGTGGTCTTCGAGGCGTAGTCGATGTTGTACCACCATTCGTTCACGCCGAAGCGCAGCGTTGAGGTAGCCCATCGCTTGCTCAGTTCCGAGGTGAGGAGAATCTCGTCGATGTCGCCGGCATTGAGACACGACATACGGGTTTGCACATATTCGCCGTTGTAGCGCTGCAACTGTCCGGCGGCATCCTGGAAGACGTAGTTGTAGGCACTGTTGTTCTGAGTGGAGAGCAACGACATGGGCGTCTGATACACCAGTGCTCCATGTGCGTGGTCGTAGCGGCCGATGATCTTCCATGAAAGTCCGTTGTCCCAGTCGTAGGTGTTCATGAGTGAGATCTCGCTCGAACGGTTCTCAATGGCATCGTAGAGATCCGTGGTAGTGAGTTTTCCGGTTTTCATGTCCACGTAGGTCATGTTGTTGTCCATGGGCAGATAGCTGGTGGTGCCGAGCTTGAACTTGCCATATTCCTTCACGCTGCCGTCGCCCACATAGATGAAGGGAGCCGACTGTGTGGCGTAGGTATAGACGGGATGGCTGTTGGCATACTTATACATGGCGGTGAAGGAGCCACGGTTGCCAGCGTACTTTTTGGTGATGGCACCCTTGTAGATCTGTGTGCGGTCCTGGAAGGGAGTAGACTTGAGCTTGAAGGTTCCCGGATCGAAATCCTGGTAGATGCTTCCACTGTAGAACCAACCGTTCTTGAGTCCGCCGTTGACGTTGAGTGAGAATTCGCTCAGTCCGAAGTGGTTGGTCTTGTAGTTGAGCGTGCCATGGAAGCCTTCTTGTCCGAGGTTGGTGAAGGAGTTGACAGCATAGCCGATGTTGCCGGTGGTGATGGCCGTCTCGGCAATCTTCAGCAGTCCCACGTGGGAGAGGCTGGCATCGGAACGCCAGGTGGAGTTCACGCTGTGGGGATTGGTAGCATAGGTTACGGGCAGTCCGTTCTCCAACACGTTGACATCGGCTGATGGCAGACCGATCTGAATTTCGCGCGGGCCATTGGCATTTGCGGCGTTGAGCATCACGTTGCGGTTGCCTTCCTCTTTCTTATTAGAGGATTTGTCGTCCTGGGCCTGAGCTGTGAGCAGGCTGGCGCTGAGCACGAGCGGCAGAGCTATCAGGGATTTGGAATAGAACGAAGTTTTTTTCATTTTGTCTGACTTGTAGGTTTACGTTTTTGTTTCTGGTTGCAAAATTATCCAAATCGCTCTCGTGGGGCTTTAATATTTCGTTCATGGGATGAAAAAAATCGTTCATGCAACATTTTTTATTGTCCATGAACTATTTTTACTATCCCGCATCATCTCAGAGAGTCCTCCCGAAAACGTATCGAAAGGCTTAAGACATAGCGCATTACTATTTGGATTGGCAATTAGGCAACATCATACTCTACCAACAGCAAGGACGAGCATCGCCTCACATTGACGAGTAAGATGATTAATGTTTCCTGTGCTCAAAAAAATATACGCAATATCCCTATATTCTCATTTTTTTTTCGTAAGTTTGCCAAAAAAGATAGGTATGGAAGACGACAACAAATACATCCGTTTTGACTGGGCTGCCAAGCGTATGTTGCGTGACAAAGCCAACTTTGGAGTTTTTGAAGGACTGATAACCGTTCTTCTCAATGAGCCTGTTCATATCGTCGAAATCTTGGAGAGCGAAAGCAATCAAGATTATATAGACGACAAGTACAACCGCGTTGACATCAAAGCACGTAATAGCAAGGATGAGATCATTCTTGTAGAGATACAGCAGACACGTGAATTGTATTATTTGGAACGGGTGTTGTATGGTGTTGCTAAAACGATCACCGAGCATATCTCTTTGGGTGAAAAATATGACAAGGTTAAGAAAGTCTACTCTATCAGCATTTTGTATTTTGATTTAGGACAAGGTGCGGACTACCTTTATCATGGACAGACTTCACTTGTGGGAGTACATACGAAGGATACGCTGAGAATCAATGCCCGCGACAGAGGCATCCTCAGCATTAAAACCCCAGAGGAAATTTTCCCCGAATACTTCATCATTCGTGTCAATGAGTTCAACAAGATAGCCAAGACGCCACTCGAAGAATGGATGGACTATCTGAAAAGTGGGCACATCAAAGAAAACACGACGGCTCCAGGACTGCAGGAGGCTCGAAAAAAACTGCAATACCTGAAGATGGATAAAGCAGAACGTAAGGCCTACGACCGCCACATCGACAATATTATGGTCCAAAACGACGTGCTTGATACAGCCAAGATGGAAGGGCGTGCGGAAGGACGTGCGGAAGGACGTGCGGAAGGGCGTGCGGAAGGACGTGCGGAAGGACGTGCGGAAGAAAGAAAGTCTGTTGCACGCAACCTCAAGGCTATGGGGCTTGACTTTCAGGCTATCGAGCAAGCCACTGGGCTCAGTCTAAAGGAAATAGAAGCCCTATAGTCTCCGGTTATTTTCAGGAATCAAGAGATTCATGCTCATGTCGAATCGTGACGAAAGCCACGAAATCGTGCTGCGAATGCCATATGATCGCATGGAGAATGCCAAGTGACACATTCAAAGCCTTGCTATTCTGTAGCTTTCCCCCTTGATGGTTTGGAACATGATCTGGTTGTCACCGTTTGTGCTGACGCTGACAGCCCTTCCTTTAGAATCCGTGACCTTCATGACCGAAATACCTTGACAGATGATGGTACAGGGAACACCACTCCCCGAAATAAGATGGGCTTCGATGAGTTTTCCATCCTGCCACGACATATCCACGGTGAAGTTGCCTCGGGCTCGCAGGCCGGCCACACGCCCATTGGCCCAAGCGTCGGGCAACGCGGGCAGTAGCTGCAGCGCGCCGGTGTGACTTTGCAGGAGCATCTCGGTGACACCGGCCGTTCCGCCGAAGTTTCCGTCGATCTGAAAAGGCGGGTGCAGGTCCCAAAGATTGTCTGATGTGCCATTCTTCAGCAGGTTGCCGTAGAGCTTATAGGCATGGTTGCCGTCGAGCAGCCTTGCCCACTGGTTGAGTTTCCATCCCATGCTCCATCCCGTAGCCCCGTCACCCCGGTGCTCAAGCACCACACGGGTGGCCTGCGCCAGTTCGGGAGTAGTGAGCGGGCTGATGGTGTGGCCGGGATGCAGACCGAAAAGATGATTCACATGGCGGTGGTGGTCGTTGGGGTCGTCGATGTCTCGGCTCCACTCCATCAGCTGGCCGTAGCGTCCGATGCGGTAAGGTGCCAAATGATCCAACACATTCTGCCACTGGGCAGTCTCATTTCCGTCCACACCGAGCACCTTGGCGGCGGCGATGGCATCGAGCAGAATCTCGCGTGCCACCGCATGGCAGTAGGTGGCTCCCTCGTCCACCATCCCATGCTCGGGCGACGTGCTGGGAGCGGCAGTATATACGCTGTCGGGCCTCAGCCAGAGATAGTCCTGGGTGAACTCAGCCGCTCCCTTGATGATGGGGTAGCCCACGGTGAGCAGCCACTCACGGTCGCGCGTATAGTCGTAGTAGTCCCACAGATGGGTGGCCAGCCACGGGCCGGCCATCGGGCTGAGGTTGTATTGCATGGCCTGGTCGCTGAGCGGAGCGGTGAGGCCGAAGGGATTGGAAGAGATGGACGTGGTCCACCCCCGCGCGCCGAAATAGGACTTCGCCGTCACCGCCCCGCCCTTCACCTGCGATCTCACATAGTTGATCATAGGTTGCATACACTCCAAGAGGTTATCCTGCAGGGCCGGCCAGTAGTTCATCTGGATGTTGATGTTGTTGTGGTAGTCGCAGTGCCA
>SAMEA3663095__coassemble_1278_pt1 | contig 18358 bp, 19 predicted proteins | sample SAMEA3663095__metabat2_high_PE_002 | metagenome-assembled genome bin SAMEA3663095 (sample SAMEA3663095) | pig gut metagenome | biome: pig gut; feature: pig-associated habitat; material: faeces | place: France | collected 2012 | reverse complement strand
CGGGGCACGCTCGGGACTTGCACCCATTAGATTATGCCCATGTCGGGCGAACAAAGAAAAACGGCTCCACGTAGCTAAAGCGTGAAGCCGTTGCTGAAAAACGAGTATATGAAATAGATCAATTAATCCACAATAAGGCACTTGCCAGTCATGTCGGCAGGCTGAGGGAGGCCCATGATCTTCAAGATCGACGGAGCCACATCGGCCAGGCGACCACTCTCTACGCTGGCATTCTTGTTGTTGCTGATGTAAACGAATGGCACAGGATTGAGCGAGTGGGCTGTGTTGGGAGTGCCGTCGGCGTTGATGGCATGGTCGGCATTGCCGTGGTCGGCAATGATGATGACCTCATAACCGGCAGCCTTGGCAGCCTCCACCGTCTGTTTCACGCAGTCGTCGATAGCCACCACCGCCTTCTGTATTGCAGTGTAGACGCCCGTGTGGCCCACCATGTCGCCATTGGCATAGTTGACAACGATAAAGTCATACTTCTCGCTCCCGATGGCAGCCACGAGCTTGTCTTTCACCTCGTAGGCGCTCATCTCGGGCTTCAGGTCGTAGGTAGCCACTTTGGGCGACGGCACGAGAATGCGGTCCTCACCCTCAAATGGTGCCTCGCGACCACCGTTGAAGAAGAACGTGACGTGGGCATATTTCTCGGTCTCGGCAATGTGCAGCTGCTTCAAGCCCTTGGAGCTCAAGTACTCGGCCAGGGTGTCTTTTACATTTTCCTTTTCAAAGATCACATGCACATTCTTGAATGTGGGATCGTAGGGGGTCATGCAGTAATACTGCAAGTTCTTCACAGTGTGCATGCCTTCCTCGGGCATGTCTTGCTGGGTGAGCACAGTGGTTATCTCCTTGGCGCGGTCGTTGCGGTAGTTGAAGAAGATGACCACATCGCCCTCCTTGATGCGGCCGTCGACAGTGCTGTTCACAATGGGCTTGATAAACTCATCGGTCACGCCCTCGTCGTAGCTTTCCTGCATGGCACGCTGCATGTTGTCGCTCTGCTTGCCCACGCCATTCACAAGCTGGTCGTAGGCCAGCTTGATGCGGTTCCAGCGCTTGTCGCGGTCCATGGCGTAGTAGCGACCTGTGATAGTGGCCACCACACCTGCACTCTTGGCACAGTGCTCTTCCACGTCTTTGATAAAGCCCTTGCCGCTCTCGGGATCGGTGTCGCGGCCGTCCATGAAGCAGTGCAGATACACGTTTTTGAGCTTGTATTCCTTGGCAATGTCGCACAGGGCAAACAGGTGGGCGAGCGAGCTGTGCACGCCGCCAGTCGAGGTGAGACCCATGATGTGCAGACCCTTGCCCGTTTTTTGGGCATAGCTATAAGCCGAAACGATCTCTTTGTTTTTCAGTATCGAGCCGTCGGCAATGGCCTTGTTGATCTTCACAAGGTCTTGATACACAACACGGCCGCCGCCTATGTTGAGGTGGCCCACCTCGCTGTTGCCCATCTGCCCGTCGGGCAGACCCACGTCTTCGCCGCAGGCTTTGAGCTGACTGTTGGGATATTCTTTCAAAAGGCTGTCCCAGTAGGGAGTGGGCGTGCTCCATATGGCATTGCTCTTGTCGTGTGGGCCAATGCCCCAACCATCCAGGATCATTAATAATGCTTTTTTCCCCATAATTGTGATAATGTTGCTTTATATATTTTTATAATCTTTTATTTCTCTACATTTTCAATTGTGCAAAGGTACGACAAAATAGCCACAAAGTGCATTGGTGTCGGCAATATTTTAGCCTTTTTGTGATTTATTGACAATGCCAAGCACGCATTTTTGATTACCTTTGTTTCAAACATGCAGAAAATGGGAAAACGTGCAGTCATAATGGGCGCCTCATCGGGCCTGGGATTTGAGATAAGCCGCTTGTTGCTCGAGCGGGGATACCACATCGGCATTGCAGCCCGCCGTAACGACAGGCTGCAGGCACTCAAGCACATAGCACCTGACAGGGTTGAAACGGCTTGCATCGACGTCACGTCGCCGCAAGCCCCGGCACAACTCGAGGAGCTCATTGCACGACTGGGCGGCATCGACCTGTACATGCATGTGGCTGGCATAGGCAGCCAGAACATGGAGCTGCAAGAGCACATCGAGCTTGAGACCGTGCAAACCAACGCTGTGGGCTTTGTGCGCATGATTGGCGCGGCCTACAGGCACATGGCTCTGCACGGTGGCGGGCACATCGCCGCCATAAGTAGCATTGCAGGCACCAAGGGGCTGGGTCCTGCCCCGGCCTACTCGGCCACCAAGGCCTTGCAGAGCACCTATATCGAGGCCCTCGACCAGCAGTCACGCCTGCGCAAGCTCAACATCACCTTTACCGACATCAGACCAGGCTTTGTGCACACCGACTTGCTGAACGACGGCAGAAAATATCCCATGCTCATGCACTGCGACAGCACCGCACAACTCATAGTGAAGGCCGTGACAGCCCGACGCGCAGTAAAAGTCGTGGACTGGCGATATCGCCTCGTGACTTGCGCATGGAAACTGCTGCCACGGTGGCTGTGGGTGAGAATGCCTATCAGCCAATGAAAATTGTACTATCATTGACAAATTATTTCTACACTATATTATATCCAATAATTCAAACTACAATGAGAAGATTACTGAACTTCATGATTATTGCCGCGCTGGCAACGGCTGTGGCAAGCTGCAACAAGGCCCAGGACAACAACGGGCGTCAAGAAGCCAGCGCTACTTCCCAAGAGGAAACCGCCGAGGCATCGACAGCAACCGAGAGCATGGTCGTCGAAATTAACCAAGACGAGCTGACAAAGGCCGTGGGCGACCTTACCCAGCCCACGTGGACCAATGCCGGCAAGCGGCCTGTAGTGATCGACTTCAACGCCACCTGGTGCGGCCCGTGCCAAAAGTTGAAACCCGTGCTCAATAAACTTGCCGCCCAGTATAAAGGCAAAGTCGACTTCTACAGTGTCGACGTCGACGAGAACCAGGCACTTGCCAGCGCCCTGGGCATCAACGCCATTCCGCACGTGCTGGTAGCTCCGGTGGGCAAGAAACCACAGGCCATACAGGGCTTTGACTCGGCCGAAGACTTTGCCAGCCAGCTGGCAGCCTGCTTGAAATGACAGGATTGCACATGCTGTGAGAGCTATTGTACCGAAGAGCCGAACAGCGCGTAGTCGGCCTTGAGCGGATCGCCGGGGAAAACCCTGCGCAACTGCTCGGTGAGTCGCAAGGCGGTCGACATTGTCGCCGCCTTTGTTTTTATGAGTCCCAGTCTGCGGGCCTCTTGCAGCACATGCGTGTCGAGCGGCATGATGAGGGTGCTTTTGTCGATAAATGGCCAAATTCCCAAATCGACAGGAGAGCCGTCGCGCACCATCCAGCGCAGAAACATGCACAAGCGCTTGCACGACGACTTGGCATTCACCGGAACCAGGTGGCCCGTGTCGTATTGAGCAAAGTAGCCTGTGAGCAGCTCGATGGTCTGCATGGCCGTAGTGCAACCCTGCGACGACACATAGCCGCCCATGGTGCCATAATCGCGCAACATGGCTTGCAGGGCTCGCAGCAACGTGTGCATGTGGTGAAAGGTGTGAAGCCGGTAGAAGGAGCGCGACACGTCGTCGGGCACAGTGCTGGCGAAGGCCCCCGAGCGCAGCCACTGGTATGGGTCACCCTGTGAGCTGTCGAGCATGTGCTGCAGCTTAGGCCTGAAAGCAACCCGGTTGCCGTAGCTTAGGCTGGCGGCGACAAATGCCATCACCTCCTGGCTGGGCTGCCCCTGCACCTGGTGCATAAACCAGCTGGGGTCGCCTTGCATGAAAGCGGCCGTCTCGCAGCGCCCAGCCTGCTCGATAAGCAGCTCGCGCACTGCACGTTTGATGTGTATCTTAGCACTTTTCATGCCACAAAGGTAACAAAACCCTCGTCACCTGGCACGAGATTTAGTATTTTTCTGCACAACAACAGAAGGAACAAAAAGGTGTTTCCTTGGAAATTTCTGCTTAATTCTGGGCAAAATTATTTAACTTTGCGATAAACAAAACTGTAAATTCAACCAAAAGATGAAAAAGACACTCTTAATCCTCGTGGCTCTGGTGCTCATGATTGCACAAGGCCTGTTTAGGGCACAGGCAGCCAATGCCAAGTTTCAACTGCCTGCAGTGTCGGATATAGCCATGTATCAAGTGAATCCACGCGTGTTTGCCCCCAGCAACTCGCTCAACGCCGTGGCTGCTCGCATCGACTCGATAAGTGCCTTGGGAGTGAATGTAATGTGGGTGATGCCCATTTACCCAATAGGCAAGGTGAAGAGCAAAAACTCACCCTACAGCATAAGCGACTACAAGGCCATCGCACCCGAGTTTGGCACCATCAACGACCTCAAACACCTGGTGCAAGTGTGCCACGAGCATGGCATGGGCATCATTCTTGACTGGGTGGCCAACCACACAGCTTGGGACAACGTGTGGATGAAAGATCACAAGGACTGGTACACCCAGGACGAGAACGGCAATGTAATATGTCCAGCTCACACCGACTGGACCGATGTGGCCGACCTCAACTACGACAACCGTGAGATGCGTGCCGCCATGATCGACGCCATGAAATTCTGGATTGTGAATTGCGGCATCGACGGCTTTCGCTGCGATGTGGCCGACGGTGTTCCAGCCGACTTCTGGAAAGAAGCGATCGACGAGCTGCGCAAGGCTGCCGGCAACCGCGACATTGTGATGCTGGCCGAGGGCAGTCGCCCCGACAACTTCACCGTGGGGGGCTTCGACATGAACTATGGCTGGGCCTACAAGAGCGACCTGGTGAAAGTGTGGAAAGGCGCCCCTGCCTACGATCTCTTCGGCAGCGACAGAAAAGAATATGAACCGCTTCCTAAAGGAAAAGTTAAAATGCGCTTCACCACCAATCACGACCAAGCCACCGAGGCCTCGACTGTGACCGAATTCACCAATCAGCATGGAGCGATGGCAGCCTATGTGGCCACCATCTTCCCCCACGGCGGCGCTCTCATCTATGGGTCGCAAGAGGTGGGCTACGACAAGACTATCAACTTCTTCAAGTATGTGCCTGTCGACTGGACTGCTCACCCCGAGGTTTACCGTGAGTATCAGAAACTCATAGGGCTCTACAACAAGTACTCGGCACTGCGCAAGGGCGAGCTCATCCCTTATCCCGACCGCGACGTGATGGCCTTCATGAAGACCGACGCCAGCGGCGACTTCCTGGTGCTTGTGAACGTGCGCAATGCGGCTCACACGTTCGACTTGCCGCAGCAGTGGGCAGGTCATGCCGTTGACAATGTGTATACCGGCAAGAGCATGAAGCTGGCCAGCAAAGTCAACCTCAAGCCCTTTCAGTATTTCATACTCAAGGCAAAATAATGTTTTTCATGAGTGTAAAAATTTTTTGCGATGGGTGCTCACACAAGAATGCATGCACAGCTGTAATGCACCCAAGGCACGGCCACACCAATTCATGGTAAATAAAATTCAACACAAAACGATATGGAAATAAGTAACACTACACGACTCTATGCGCTCTCGCTCAAAGAAACCCGCGCATGGACATTTGCAGCCCTCTTCATCATTGGCAACATCGTGGTGCCCCAATTGTGCCATGCCATGATACCCCATGGCGGCCTCATCTTCCTGCCCATCTACTTCTTCACCCTCATAGGGGCCTACAAGTACGGAATCAAGGTGGGACTGCTCACAGCCGTGATGTCGCCCATAGTCAACTCGGTGTTTTTCGACATGCCGGCTCTTGCCGTGCTGCCGGCAATACTCATCAAGTCGGTACTGCTGGCAAGTGCTGCCGCCCTGGCCGCCCGCAAGACCCGCAAAGTGAGCATAGGCGCCCTCATAGCCGTAGTGCTGGGCTACCAGGTGCTGGGCAGCGGCTTTGAGTGGGCGCTCAACGGCAACCTCATGGCTGCCGTGACCGACTTCAGGCTGGGTCTTCCGGGCATGACCATTCAGGTGCTGGGCGGCTGGGCCTTGCTCAAGTATGCGCTCACCAAGTAGATCACACAAGCCCCTATTACTGCACACATGACACACGACATCATCGACCTGCTGCACAGCACGCAATGCTCGCTTGTGGTGAGCAACGGCGGGCGCGTGGCCACGTTCTACAAAAAAGGCGTGCGCGACCTCGAAGACCTGCTCAACAATGACCCGGAGTTTCTGAAAGGAGCCTGCATTGCCGACAAGGTGACAGGCAAGGCAGCTGCCGGCATGGCCGCTGTGGGCGGAGTGAAAGAGATATATGCCGACGTGATGAGCCGCAAGGCCGTGCCCTTGCTTGAGGAGAACCATATAAACTACAGCTGTGGCACGATGGTCGACGCCATCGTTGTGCCTGCGGGCGACACCCGCTGCCCGCTCGAGAAAATCGTGGAGCCAGCCAGCACGGCACAACAGGTTGTAGACCTGCTGAAGGCCCACTTCTCTGAGATGCAAAAAAGGAAAATGAAAAATTAGTTCCTCTTGCTACGGGACTCAATTTCCTGCATTTTTGAAAATCCCTTGATGGTATACTCCAGGGCATAGTTGAAAGGGATGCCCTTGGCGCGTCGCAATCGCCAGGCCACAGCCAAGGCACGAAAGATGACACTGCGCCGGTGAGCCTTGTAGATGTAGGCTCCGCGAGCCATGAGCACACCAGGGTCGGCAGCATGGGTCGACTGCGTGGTAGGGCCCAGGTGCTCGACAACGACCGTGGGGAAAAACCGGCAACTGAGACCGGCTCGCAAGGCATCGTGGATAAACACCGACTCCTCGCCGCAATCAAACACACCCGAGCCCAACCCGAAATTCTCGTCGAAACGCAACCCGGCCGGCATCATCGACCGGCGAAAGGCAATCTCAAACGAGGTGACATAATACTTTCTCGCTGGCTGGGCAAGGCTGAACGAGTAACCTGGATAGGCCTTGGGAGCAACATCGTTCTGTGCCTTGAAAGTAGCGATTGCAACATCGGGGTGGGCAGTAAAAGTATCGATAACCGATTGCAGCCGCTCGCGCGTGTATAGGCAGTCGTCGTCGGCAATCAAGCAAATGTCGCCAGTTGCCATTTTAAGACAATTGTTGCGATTGCGACTCAATCCCTTTCCATCTATAATAGCGACCTCCACATCGTGGCGTTTCAACGCCTGGGGCAACTCGCAAGGCACATAACCGTCGCGATGCTGCCACGACACCAAGTAGCTGATGCCAGGCACTGGCTCGATGAGCAATTGTGGCACCGACTGGATGCGGTCGTCGAGCGTACATATGAGCAATTGCAGAGTCATGAACGGTTAATTCAATTTCTAAAAACCAACTTTAATTTTCCAAAGTTACTACTTTTCGGTAGTAATCCCAACAGTCTGCACATGTTTTTTCGTCAGTGGTCATATTACAGCGACATCGCCTCCTCGCCAAGTACACATTGCACCTTCCTCTCGAGACTTAGTACTCATCGCCTTGGGCCAGCCGACCTTGCTGCCAGGCGGGCGGCAGCCTCGGTGAAGGCCTGCATGATTGCTGTGGGCCGGTGATTGCTGAAGGCGCCCAGCGGATACTGGCCTTCAAGCTCTGGAGCCCAGTAAAACACGCCGTGACAGTGGCCTTGCATCTTGTTGAGCGCGGCATCGATGATGGCTTGCATCACCTGCTTGCCCTCTTGCGGCTTAGCCGCCTCGGTGCCGGTCTCCACGACCATGGTCTCGCAGCCATATTTCTTGCTCAGGCGCACCAGGTTGGCAGTGAAGTCGCGCAATGTGCCTTCCAAATCTTGCTCAAGGCCGGCATCCTTGTCCCAATAGGGGTAGACGCTCACGCCTATCACATCCCAGTGAGCGCCATAGCGGCGCAAGCCGTCGAAGATGAAGTCGTAGCGCTTGGGGTCGCAGGCCGAGTCGAGGTGAATGATAACCTGAGCTGCGGGATACACCTGTTTCACCGCTTCGTAGCCGGCCTGGGTGAGCCCGGCATACTGCGCCATGCTGGTCTCGGCACGGCCCATGGGCCACAGGAATCCATGAGTGGTCTCGTTGCCCACTTGCACCCATTTCACGTCGATATTGTCATCTTTGAGCAATTGCAGGGTCTCGCGAGTGTGAGCTGCAAGGGCCTGCTTCATCTGCTCATAGTTGAAGTTTTTCCAAGCCGCGGGTATATTTTGCTTGTGAGGGTCGGCCCACCAGTCGCTATAGTGGAAATCGATCATGATCGCCATGCCCAAGGCCTTGGCGCGGCGCGCCATGACCAGAACGTCGTGTGGGCTGCAAAAGCCCTGCTGGGGATTGACCCACACGCGTAGCCTCACGGCATTGAGCCCCAGCTCGTGCATGAGCTGTGTGTTCTCGCGAGGCTCGCCAGCCGCATTATACAGCTGCACGCCTTGTGCTTCAAGCTCGGTGGTACCGCTTATGTCGGCTCCAAGCCAAAAAGTATCGGGACTCTCGCTCGCCCAGGTCATGACCGAGGCCGCCGAGATGACAAGACTAAATAATAGAGCTATAATCTTCATGTGCGTTCTTGATTTAAAATAGCCGGCATTTAAGCATGACATCACCCCAACGCCAAAGCAACAAAAAAATGCCGCATGCTGCAAAGATAAAAAAAATTCATCAATTCTTGCAAAAAGATCAAGACTCCAGGCCAACATCAATAGGGCTGAAAGGGAAGCTCGCCCACGTGCCAGCGGGCTACAGTCGCATCGCCGCCCTCGGCATCGGTGCGTGACACCGACAGCCCCAGCAGGCGGAATGGCCGGTGCTCGTAGTCGACCTTGGCAAGCAACTGCTTGGCAAGCGGAAGAATGTCGGCCTTGTCGCGTAACACCCGCGACTGCGTCACGCTGCGTGTGACTTGCGTGAAATCGGCAAACTTCACCTTGAGCGTGAGCGTTCGGCCCTCGAAGTCGTGACGTGCAATGCGGTCTACAAGTTCGAGCACGGCATGATACAACTCGATCACGGCCGCCGACCTTTTGTCGATATCGGTAAAAAACGTGCATTCACACCCTATCGACTTGCGCACGTGGTGCACCGTGACCGGCCGCGTGTCGATGCCGCGTGCGTAGTCATAGTACACAGCTCCCATCTTGCCAAAAGCATCGGTGAGGAAGCGCAGGCTGAGCTCACGCAGCTGCCCCACAGTGAAGATGTGCATGCCGTGCAGGCGCTGGGCAGTCTTCGGCCCCACTCCCCACAGGTTCTCGACAGGCAGGCGCTGCAGGAAGTCGAGCGCCCTCGCCGGGTGCACCACCGTGAGCCCGTCGGGCTTGCGATAGTCGCTGGCAATCTTGGCAAGCAGCTTGTTGTAGCTCACCCCCGCCGAGGCTGTGAGATGCAGCTGCGACCTGATGCGGGCCCTGATCTCGGCGGCGACATCCATGGCCAAGGCTGCTCCCGTCTTGCAGGTCGTGACATCGAGAAAGGCCTCGTCGATCGAGATGGGCTCAACCAGGTCGGTATAGTGGCAAAAGATTTCATGCACACGGGTCGAGATCTCCTTGTATCGCTCAAAACGCGGCTCCACGACGACCAGGCCGGGACACAGTCGCTTGGCCGTGGCCATGGGCTGTGCCGAGTGCACCCCGTAGCGACGTGCCTCGTAGCTTGCCGTCGACACCACGCTGCGCGGGGCATCATGCCCTACAGCCACAGGCAGCCCCCTGAGCGAGGGGTTGTCGAGCTGCTCGACCGATGCAAAGAAAGCATCCATGTCGACATGAATGATTTTGCGCATTTCCATCACACGTCACCACTCAATGGGATCAAGACCGTGGGCCACAAGATAGGCGTTGGCACGAGAGAAGTGATGATTGCCAAAAAATCCGCGGTAGGCCGAGAGCGGCGAGGGATGCGGCGAGGTGAGCACAAGATGCTTCATGCGATTGATACAGGCCCCTTTCTTGATGGCATAGGAGCCCCACAAGATGAAAACAAGATGCTCGCGATGCTCGCTCAAGTGAGAAATCACAGCATCGGTAAATTGCTCCCAGCCTTGTCCCTGGTGAGAACCGGCCCGGTGGGCCTGCACCGTGAGTGTGGCATTGAGCATGAGCACGCCCTGCCTGGCCCAACGGCTCAAGTCGCCGCTCTTGGGAATGGGCGCGCCAGTGTCATCGTGCACCTCCTTGAAAATGTTTTGCAACGATGGTGGCAATGCAACGCCGTCGTTTACCGAAAAACAGAGCCCGTTGGCCTGTCCCAGCTCGTGATAGGGATCTTGCCCGAGAATGACAACTTTCACATCGGGGAACGGAGTGGCATCGAAGGCAGCAAAAATTTGGTGTCCGGGCGGGAACACCTGGCTCGTGCGATACTGCTCGCGCACAAAGCCCGTGAGCTTGGCAAAGTATGGCTTTTCCCACTCGGCAGCCAGCTCCTGGTTCCAAGTAGCATCAATCTTGACCTGCATAAATGTTAGGATTTTTGACGTTCACTTTTGCAAAGTTAAGAGATAATGCTTAATTTTGCGCCACCGAAGGCGAGAAATTTTCTGGTCCCATAGTTTAATGGATAGAATGAAGGATTCCGGTTCCTTTGATTGGGGTTCGACTCCCCATGGGATCACACGATAGAAAAAAACCAACTGGTTGACAACAAACTGGTTGGTTTTTTTTGTTGCAGGGATAAATTACACAAGATTTCGGAGCTGAACGGGCGGGGGCTAATAAACAGTGTGTTGCTAAAAGGGGGTGTTTGTGTTTTTGGGCTTACAGATTTTTTTCTAACTTTGTAGACCATAATGTAATTACGGATTTTTTTCTTCCAAAACAAAGATTAAGAAAACAGATGATTGACAAACTGGATGCAATCGACATCAAAATTCTGAAAGAGCTGCAACACAACAGCAAGCTCACCACCAAGGAGCTTGCCGAGGCCGTTCATCTCTCGGCATCGCCCACCTTTGAGCGGCAGAAGCGGCTGGAGCGCGAGGGTTATATAAAGAAATATGTAGCTGTGGTCGATCCCGACATGGTGGGCAACGGCATGATCGTGCTGTGCAACATCCGCCTCAAGCAACACGGCAAGGAGTATGCCCAGGAGTTTGTCGATGCCATGAAAGGGATGGAAGAAGTGACCGAATGCTACAACACCAGCGGCGACTTTGACTTCATCATCAAGGTGTATGTGCGCGACATGCACCACTATCAGGACTTTGTGCTCAACCGCCTGGGCGAGATGAAGAGCATAGGGTCGGTGCACAGCGTCTTTGTCATAGGCACGGTGAAAGACACCCACTCGGTGCCAGTTGCCCAATAAGCAATCAAAAAAAACAACCACTCCTCAATCGCATGTTATGAAAACGTTTCTCTTCACAGTGTTGTGTGGCATGCTGCTGGCAGGCCAAGCGATGGCACAGGCAGTCAACACCCTGCCACGGGTGCTCGACAGCAAGGTGAAATCGGTGCAAATCGCACCATCGAGCAACCTGTATCTGCCCCCCATCTATGTCATGGGCAGCGACGACGTGCTCAACATCACGTTTGACTATCTCGACTACGACGTGCACTACCTGCGCTACAGCGTGAGGCATTGCGATGCCAACTGGCAACCGTCGGTGCTGGTGCCCAGCGAGTATGTGAGCGGCTTCAACGAGGCCGACATCACCGACTATGCACAGAGCAACAGCACCTTTGTGCACTACTACAACTACAACTTCACGCTGCCCAATGCCGACATGCAGTTTTACAAGAGCGGCAACTATCTGCTCACCGTGTATGAGCAAGACAACCCCGAGACAGTGCTGTTTCAGGCACGGCTGGCAGTGTGCGAAAACACGGTGGCCGTGCATGTCGACGCCACCTCGCGCACCGACGTGGACTACAACGACAGGCATCAGCAAGTGAGCTTCACCGTCGACTACAAGCAGGGGCTCATTGCCGACCCCTACAATGAGCTTACAGCTGTGGTGAGCCAGAATTCCCGACTCGACAACGAGGTGTACCTTACCCGCCCCTTCATGGTGAGCCCGGGTCAAGTCACCTACGACCACTACCGCTCGCTCATTTTCCCTGCCGGCAATGAGTACAGGCGCATCGAGACGGTCAACCTCCACTCGCTCAATATGGGGGTGGAACGTGTGCAGTACTTCGAGCCCTATTACCATGCCACGCTCAGGGTCGACGAGGCGAGGGCCGCCAGCCCCTATCTGTACGACAAAACGCAACACGGGCATTTCACGATACGCAATGCCGAGAGCGACTACAGTGCCACCGAGAGCGACTATCTCGTCACCCACTTCAGCCTCGACTGCGACCGCATGACAGGCGGAAAAATCTATGTGCAAGGAGCTTTCACGCAAGGACTGCCTGCTGCCGACTGCGAGATGCACTACGACCAACCGAGCGGCACCTACACCTGCGACATGCTGCTCAAGCAGGGAGCCTACAACTACCAGTACCTGTGGGTGCCCAATGGCTCCAGCGTGGGCCAGACTGGCCCCATCGAGGGCGACAAGTACCAGACGACCAATGAGTATTTAGTAAAAATCTACGACCGCCCCAGCGGGGAGCGTTACGACCGCTTGATAGGCTACGGCATCAACTATGGCGGCAAGTGATGCTGGCAATCGGGCTCGCAGGCAACATCAACGCTGCAGCAAGTAGACCGTGTAGCCCACATAGACCAGCAAGAATATCACGCCCTCGATGCGATCGAAGCGTTTCTTGCCAAAGGTGTAGGTGACCAGGTATACCATCACAGCCGAAAGCACCAGCACGGCAAAGTCGACGATGTTGATGCCGGTGATTGACAAAGGCTTAATCGTGGCCGCCACGCCCAGTATCATGAGGATGTTGAACACACAACTGCCTATGATGTTGCCCAGTGCCAGCTGGGTGTTGTGCTTGGCAGCGGCAACAACCGAGGTGATGAGCTCGGGCAACGAGGTGCCCACAGCCACAATGGTGATTGATATCACGGCCTCGCTCATTCCCCATGCCCGCGCAAGATTGCGCGATGCATCGAGAAAGATGTTGCCTCCAAAAAGCAGTGCAGCCAGTGAAGCCGCAGCCACAAGCCACAGCAACAGCGGAGCTTTGCCCTCGAGCCTGCTCTTGGCCTCGTCGTCGGCCTGCTGCAAAGCCTGGGCAGGATTCTTGCCCTTGTTAACGACAACATAGGCCATGTAGCCCACAAAAAAGAGCAGAAATACGATGCCGTCGAGACGCGAAAGCGTGTTTTGAGGTATTCCCATCCACTTGTCGTTGACACACAGCATGAGCAGCACCGAAGCAAAGATGCAGAAGGGAATGTCGCGCTTCTGGTTTTCGCGCTCGATATTGAAAGGAAATATCGCAGCTGTGAGGCCCAGAATGAGCAGGATGTTGCATATATTGCTGCCCACGACGTTGCCCAGCGCTATGTCGCCATGACCTGCTATTGCCGAACTTATCGACACAAATAGCTCGGGGGCGCTTGTGCCCATGCCCACGATAGTGAGGCCGATGATGAAATTGGAAATGCGGGCGCGCTTGGCAATGGCCACCGACGAGTCGACAAGAAACTCGGCCCCCGCCAGGAGCAGTCCCAGTCCGATGAGCAAGAATAGATAATCCATGTAACTCTACATTATGTTTTGATGTATATTCTAATATGTGTAAAAAAAACAACGCAAAGTTAGCAATTTGCTGGCAGGAATCAACAAAAAAAGCACCCCGAAATCACTTCGCGGTGCCCTAGGAAAAAATAGTATGAATAAAATGTGCGGTATTAGAGGTTAATAGTATATTGTAGAAGCTCAACTTTTGTTGCCCGCCACGCGCTTACGATGGCGTCTTGAGCGAAAACCAACAAAAGAATGCTTGATTGGTGTCAAAATAATCGATCGCGATGCCTGCTAAAAAAAATTTTTTGCACCCCGAAAGATTCATCTCATAGTAAAGCGGCTTACAAGTGCCGCCGCAACAGCGTTTTCCCCAACCCGATGTTGGGAGAAAACTCTAAGGATTCAAGCTTTGACTTTCTTGAGGCGGAATGTATTCTCCTTTCTTAAGCGAGCCTCCAGTCAAGCGTTGTTGACATCCTTACTTACATTAGCGCGTGCCGGCCAAGCAATGTAGCCATGGCGCAACTCATGCCTCAGCGAGGCATTGGGATGATATGCGTGTGGAGGTATTGTGTAATACTTCGTGGCATACCGTGTCAACTCTAAATCTTTCATTTACAAATCCTTAATTAAAATAATTAAAAATACTCTAAAAAAGTACCCTCTGGTACTTATCAATAAATTTCTCTTGAGGTTTACGGTGCAAAGGTCACAATAATTTTTGTAACCACCAAATTTCAAAGCCCAATTTTACTTTGTTTACAAAACAGCAAAGACAATTAGGCATTGAAAATCAACAAAATAAACATCGATTTACAATGTACAAAAGTCGTGCAAAAGGCATTTTTTTTGACAAGATGGCAGATTTAAGGTGCCCAAAATTTTCCTGAATCGGTATTTTTTTGTTTATTTTGCATGCGCAATGTTTCGTCATAACGCCGTTTACCCAATGAAGCTAAGTTGTATTGCATCCATATTGTTCACCGTGAGTGCCCTGCTACTGTCGTGCGATCGCGACAGGATGAGCAACGATGTGATTTCGCAAAACGACATCTTCACCGTGACAGGCGACAGCGTCGTCGAGGGCCCGTGGAGCGCGATAGCAATTTCGCCCACCTGCATCAAGAGCTCCTACTCTCCTCCCGACAGCGGCGACAACCATGGGGTTGTGAAATTCAGGCTGGCCATAAACGGCCACGACAACGAGATGGCACCGTGCTACTACCACTATGCCACGACTGGCAGCGATACCACCGCCGTGACGGTGGGCGTGCCCGACACTGTGCCAGCAACCTCCCAGCCAAAGGCCCCCGTGGTGAAAGACCACGACTGGGTGGTGCGGGTCGACATGCGGCCTGTTGTGCAATCGCTCGACAATAAGGGATACTACGTCACTGCTACGGGCGACACCGTCTATGCCGACGAGTTCAAGGGCGTGTGGATTGCCGGCAATGTCTCACCGCTATCGTGGGACTTTCTCACGCTGTCGCATAAGGAACAACTGCGCCTGCACCCCACGGCCACGGCAGGAATATATGAAATCAAACTGCACATGCAACCCAGCTCCACGCCCGTGACCTACAACCACGTGTGGAAGGTAGACCGCCCCGACCCCGACTATGCTGTCATCAATACCGGTGTGACAATGGTCGATGCCCTCTACAACATGTCGATATACGACATCGAACGCAAGAGGCACGGCAACGGGCACAATGGGTATCTTGAGAAAGTGCCCTACGGAGCCAATCCCTCTTATTCGATCATCTTGTCGCTTGCCTATCTCGACCCAGAAGGTTCGATGCGCACATTGCGCGCGATGGTGGGCGACGATGGCTCACTCTCCCACTTGCAGGGTCCCGACGACTTGTATCCCATCGTGGCCAACGACCTGTCGTGGGCTGTGTCAGCCTGGGAAATATATGCCGTCACAGGCAGCAAGAAGTGGTTGCGCTATGCCTACGGGGTGATCAGGAAAACAGTAGACCAGGACTACGACATGAACTGCGACATGCAAAGCGGGCTTGTGCACGGCGGCTTGCGACAGGGCAGCAACCAATCGCAATCCTACCCCGCCTGGATGGAGCCCAAAGACGTGTATGAGACACAGTCGCTCACTGTCAACCTACTCTACGAGCGGGCATTTGAAATCCTGAGCGACATGGGCGACGAGCTCGACGACGAGAACAGCTATGGAGAAAAGGCCTTGAGTCTTAAGGAAAACATCAACGAGACGCTGTGGAATGAGCGTCATGGCTACTATAGCCAGTATCTCTACATGAGTGCCTACCCCGTGCAATCGCCAGGCATCGACAACCTGGGCCAGTCGCTAAGCGTGCTGTGGAACGTGGCCGACGACGACCGGGCCGTGAACCTGGTGAAAAAGACCCCCATCGCCAACTACGGGGTGCCCATTGTGAGCCCGCGCTATGACAATGGCGAAGCCGTGAACCTGAGCCAGACTGTTTCGCCCGTGGTGCAGGCCTTTTGGAACCTGGCAGCTGCTAAAACCGGCAACCAGCACATGCTGCGCCGCGGCCTCGGAGCCTTGTATCGCGCAGCAGCCTTGTTTGGAGCCAACAGAGTGGCATGGGACGCCTATAGCGGCAAGGCCCTCGACAGCACCGACGGCGACTTGGGAGCCGCTGCGGCCAATGCAGCTATGGTGTATCGCGTGTATGCCGGCATGACCTTCTTGCCAGGCGGCATTGAGTTTAACCCCACAATACCTTCGTTCATGAAGGGCATAAAGCACATTTACGGTTTCAAGTACCGCAATGCCACACTCGACATCACCATAAGCGGTACAGGAAACGACATCGACAACATAAGCATCGACAACCAAGTGGGACACGACAACTTCTTCTCGGGCCAACTGTCGGGACATCACACTATACATATAAAGATGCGCAACAGCACCCCAGTAGCACAAGAGGTGACCCTGGGCGACCAAAATTTCACCCTGCCCGCAACTCCTGTGGTGAAATGGCTCAACGACTCCACGCGCATCTTGAACTACAACAGCAATCTCGATTACCGCATGGTGGTGAACGGGCAGCTGCTGTACACGGTCAACGACTCAATGACGCTGCGGCACACGACTGCAGGCACGAGATTCACAGTGAGTGCAATCGCTGGTGTGGGACGCTATGCCTTGAGTTACCTGTCGAAGCCCTACATGAAAGTTTCATCGAGCCTGCAGCTGCCACTGGGAGCCAATGCTGTGACCCCCATGGGAGCAAAAACACATAGCAGTGCCCGGCTCACGGTGACTGTGCCCGTGGGGGGCGATTACTTGATCGACCTGCGCTATGCCAATGGCAATGCCGCAACGGCAGGCAGCTGCCCGGTCTACATGCTCTATGCCAACACACATGCGCAAGGTGCGCTCGTGATGCCGCCACGGGGTAATGGCGAGTGGATGAACAAGGGATGGAGCAACATGATCACAGCCGAATTGCTGAAAGGTGACAATCACATCGAGTTGAAACGCCTTGATTCAAACGGCAGCACAGCCCTGGTGTATTTTGTGCGGATTATCAAGAAATAGAGCTGCACGCCCACTATCGTGGCTGCCGCCTGCCGCATCACGCATCAGGCTCACACCCAGCCATGCATCTGCCACACGAGTGCATGTGTGTGTGTCAACTGAGCGTTTTGCCATCGGCAAAAGCATTGCCCACACGCTTGCCTATCTCGAGATATCCCAAGTGAACGGGATCGAACGTGATGAGATGCATCTGCTCCAAATCGGGCTTGCCGTCGTGGGCAAGGTATTTCTCGTCGACAACGATATTGACGATCTCGGCCACGAGGTAGCAGCCCGTATCGCTCTCATCGATTTTCTTCACCACGCGGCACTCCATGGTCATGGGGAAGTCGGCAAACACTGGCGCTTTGACCATGCTGGCCCGTTGCACTGTCCACCCTGTCTTGGCCACCTTATTTTTTTCTTTCTTGCCGCTCACGATGCCCACATAGTCGGCAGCAGTAGCAGTCTCGGCAGTGGCAAAGGCCACCGTGAACTCGGGACAAGCTGCAAGATTGGCAGTAGTTTGATGACTGCCAAGCGAAATCATGATTTTGTTGTTGTCCCATGTGCCTGCCCATGCGGCATTCATGGCATTGGGAGTTCCATCGGCATCATAGGTGCCTATCACTATTACTGCCTGTGGCATGAACCACGGCTTTGGACTGAAATTCTTCATGAGCTGATAATTTTTTTTGACTACAAGTGCAAATATAACGAAAAATAGCGAAGATGTCAATCCCCTCGCAATCGTGATAATATTTATTGACGCCAATGCCGCAGGCTCACATTTTTTATCAATGTGATTGCGCTCAAGTTATGATTTTTGTAGTAACTTTACCCCATGACTTGCGTTTTACGCAGTCATTGCCTCGACAAGGCCCCCTGTGCTTGCATCCCTAAAGAAAAAAAAAGCACACAGGTGTGTATACACTTTGTGGACAACACCGTCATAATAATAATAATATATAGTGTTTTATATCTAAATAAATTTTAGCTATGAAAAAAATCATCAAGTTGGCCTTAGCCACGATTATTGCATCGTCGCCTTACACGACATGGGCGGGTGAGGGACGATTGCTGCGATTTCCGTCGACCAACGGGCGACAAGTCGCTTTCACCTATGCCGGCGACATCTACACGGTACCCATCACAGGAGGGGTTGCCGTGAAGCTCACCTCGCACAAGGGATATGAGATATTTCCACGTTATTCGCCCGACGGCACCCAGCTGGCCTTCACTGGCCAGTACGACGGCAACACCGAGGTGTATGTGATGCC
>SAMEA3663095__coassemble_1081_pt1 | contig 25132 bp, 20 predicted proteins | sample SAMEA3663095__metabat2_high_PE_002 | metagenome-assembled genome bin SAMEA3663095 (sample SAMEA3663095) | pig gut metagenome | biome: pig gut; feature: pig-associated habitat; material: faeces | place: France | collected 2012 | reverse complement strand
GCCCGCCTGGCCCTGCACCAGCTGGTGGCCGACGGCCGCATCCACCCGGCCCGCATCGAGGAGGTTGTGGCCAAGGTGAAGAAGCAGGTAGAGGACGAAATCATCGAGACGGGCAAGCGCACCGCCATCGATATGGGCATCCACGGCCTGCACCCCGAGCTGATACGCCTCATAGGCAAGATGAAATACCGCTCGAGCTATGGGCAGAACCTGCTGCAGCACTCACGCGAGACGGCCAACCTGTGCGCAATCATGGCCAGCGAGCTGGGCTTGAACCCCAAGAAGGCACGCCGCGCCGGCCTGCTGCACGACATAGGCAAGGTGCCCGACGACGAGCCCGAGCTGCCACACGCAATACTGGGCATGAAGCTGGCCGAGAAATACAAGGAAAAGCCCGACATATGCAACGCCATAGGCGCTCACCACGACGAGCAGGAGGCCACAAGCATGTATGCCCCCATCGTGCAAGTGTGCGATGCCATTTCGGGCGCACGTCCCGGTGCACGTCGCGAGGTGGTTGAAGCCTACATCAAGCGCCTCAACGACCTTGAGCACCTGGCCCTGAGCTACCCCGGCGTGATCAAGACCTATGCCATACAGGCCGGCCGTGAGCTGCGCGTGATTGTGGGCGCCGACAAGATAAGCGATGCCGAGACCGAGAAACTGAGCAACGAGATAGCACAAAAGATACAAGACGAGATGACCTATCCAGGACAAGTGAGAATCACCGTGATACGTGAGACACGTGCCGTGAGCTTCGCTAAATAAAAAAAATGGGTATTGACTACAACTATCATTTTTGAACCACTGGATAAGGAACATGACAAAAGAAACTGACAGACAACAAGCGTTGCAACACGGCATCGAGGGCAAGGCAGCGACTGCCAAGGGGCAAGAATCGAAGTGCCTCACGTGCAGCCACTGCTCGTGCGAGAGCTGCTATGGCGACGCCCGTTGCAACTTGCAATGCACCAACTACCTGGCCGACATACCTGGCGAGGACAGCAAATACGACATCGTGGAGGTGCATTTCAAGAACACGCGCAAGGGCTTCTACCGCAACAGCGCTCACCTGCCGCTCAAGGTGGGCGACATGGTGGCCGTGGAGGCCAACCCCGGCCACGACATTGGGCGCGTGTCGATGATGGGGCGCCTTGTGAAATTGCAGATGAAGAAGGCCAACCTGAGGCCCGACTATGAGATACTGCGTGTATTCCGCGTGGCCAAACCTGCCGACCTCGAGCGCTTTGAGGCAGCCAAGGCCAAGGAAAACGACACGATGATACGCTCGCGCAAGATTGCCGCCGACCTCAAGCTAAAGATGAAGATAGGCGATGTCGAGTACCAGGGCGACGGCAACAAGGCCATATTCTACTATATCGCCGACGAGCGCGTCGACTTTCGCCAGCTCATCAAGGTGCTGGCCGACGTGTTCAAGATACGCGTCGAGATGAAGCAGATAGGGGCACGCCAGGAGGCTGGCCGCATAGGCGGCATCGGGCCCTGCGGGCGCCCGCTGTGCTGTGCCAGCTGGATGACCAACTTTGTGTCGGTCGCTACCAGTGCAGCACGCTACCAAGACATCTCGCTCAACCCCCAGAAGCTGGCTGGCCAGTGCGCCAAGCTCAAGTGCTGCATCAACTTTGAGGTCGACGGCTATGTCGAGGCCTCCAGGAAAATGCCACCCAAAGACGCCCGGCTGGAAACCAAGGACAACACCTACTACCAGTTTAAGGCCGACCTGTTTAAGCGCGAGATCACCTACTCGACCGACAAGTCGACACCAGCCAACCTGGTGACCATCAAGGCCGACCGCGCCTTTGAGGTGATAGCCCTCAACAAGAACGGCGTCAAGCCCGAGCAACTCAACCCCGAAGGCGAGGCACAGAAGGCCGAGCGCAAGGCCTTTGGCGACATCCTGGGCCAGGATGCCATCAACCGCTTCGACAAAAAGAAAAAGCCGAAAGGCAAAGGCGGAGGCAAGGGCGCCAAAGAGGCCAAGGGCAAAGCTGGTGGCCGGCAAAGCGCTGGCAAGGGAAGCGGCAAGCCTGGCAAGGAGGGCAGCGGCAAGCCCGGCAAGGAGGGCAACGGCAAGCCCCAGCAACATGCAGGCAGCAAGCCCCAGCAGCAAGGCGAGAAACGCCCTGGGCAACAACACCGGTGGCAGCGCAACAACGACCGCAAGCCCAAGGGCAACGTCCCCAAAGAAAACAACAACAGCAGCAATAACAACAATGCTCCCAAAGCCAACCAGGAAAACAAAGACTGATTGTGGGCCCTGGGCAGGAGTGCTGCTCGTCGCTATCGCAATAGTAGTAGTATGCTTAGGTGGTTGTTCACCCGAGCATACTTCTTATAGCGACTTCCGTGACCTGCCCGACCACGGGTGGGCCACCGGCGCTCCCATCTATTTCACACCGCAATGCGGCGACTCAACAGGCACCTACGACGTGACCCTTGCCGTGCGCAACACCGACATGTACAAGTATGACAAGCTCATACTCACGGTCGACATTATCGACACCTGCGGCAAGGTGATGAGAAACCGTGTTGAATACACCATCACCGACCGCTATGGCAATTTCCAGGGAAGCGGCTTCGGGGTCTACTACCAGAGCAGCGCCTTGATAGCACGCCGAGTGAGGCCCTGGCAGATGAAGCGCATAGTGGCCTGGCCAGGCATGAAAGGTTGCCCGGTGATTGCAGGCCTTAGCAACATAGGAATCATTGTCACTCCATCTAAATAAAAAAAAAGAACAACACATGTCTAACACACACACCGAGCATTTTGTGCCTGCCGGCTGGGAGCAGGAGATAGCATCGCGCATCGACGCCATTGCACAAGCACTGACACACATGGGGGCCGATGCTGCCTTGCTTGCCGACAACATCGACCTCTACTACACGAGCGGGCGGGTTTTTAATGGTTTCACCTACATCACCGCCCAGGGGCAGGTGCACTACTATGTGCGACGGCCCCTGGGCTACGAGAGCGAGCCCTGCGTAACCTATGTGCACAAGCCCGAGCTCATACCTGGTCACCTCGAGCGGTTGCCGCACAAGTTGGCCATGATGGCCGATACCATGCCACAAGCACAATGGGCACGGTTGAGGCATGCGTTTGACAGCGCCGAGGCAGTAGACGGCAGCGCGGCAATGCGACAGCTGCGCGCGGTGAAGTCGGGCATGGAGCAGCAACTGCTGCGAGAGAGCGCCCGCCGCCACGTGAGTGTGTACAAGCAGGTGCCCACACTCTATCGCAGCGGCATGACCGACCTTGAGCTGGAAATAGAAATTGAGCGCAAGGCCAGGCTGGCAGGTAGTACAGGCCTCGTGCGATGCCACGGCGATGCCATGGAGATGTTTATGGGCAGTCTGCTCGCGGGCGACAATGCCGACGAGCCCAGCCCCTACGACTTTGCCATGGGAGGAGCCGGCATCAATCTGTCGCAACCTGTGGGAGCCAACGGCTCCATCATCAAGCTACACACCACCATCATGGTCGACATGGGCATGAACTATGGCGGCTACATGACCGACATGACCCGCACCTATGCAGTGGGCAACGTGCCCGACATCGCCAAGAAGGCTCACCAGCTGTCGGTCGACATCAACCATCGGCTGGCCCGTGAGGGGCGCCACGGCGTGGAAGCACGCGAGCTCTATGCCACTGCCCTTGAGATGACCCAAGAGGCCGGGCTGGCCGACTACTTCATGGGGCACAGGCAGCATGCCGGCTTTGTGGGCCATGGCATAGGACTGGAGACCAACGAAGCCCCCGTGCTTGCCCCTCGCAGCCGCGACGTGCTGCACACCGGGCAAGTCATTGCCATCGAGCCAAAATATGTGTTGCCAGGAATAGGCGCTGTGGGCATCGAGAACACCTACATTGTGCAGCCACACTGCCTGGAGTGCATCACCACGATGCCCGAGGAGCTGCACGAGATGGGGAAGCCTTATTGAGGCGGCATGGGCACCTGCAAGTGCCCAAAGCATCATTTCTCCTTAAAAGTCACACAGCGATTGTAAATGTAATTGGCAAGCGTGTAGAATACCATGGCCACAAGCATGGTGATATTCTGCCCTGCCTTGGGTATCCAGCTCAATGTGAAATGCTTCATGTCGAAGCCCTCGAGCATGATGACACTCACGATCGACTGCAACCCGTAGCACAACAAGAATCCCACGACAAACAGCACTGCCTCGCGCTTGATGTCGCTCTTGGCCTTGAACACCCAGGTGCGATTCCAGATGAAGCTGTTGACCACGCCCAGAACATAGCCCACCGCATTGCTCAGCATGTAGGGCACACCCAGCAGCGAGTTTAATACAAAAAAGGCAATCCAGGTAATAAAAGTGTTGCTAAGGCCTATCACACCATACTTGAGGAGCTGGATGAAGGTTTTATGAGTTTCGGCTTTATCTATTTTCATGTGATGCTGAGATAATTGTGTGACTTTTGTTTTCAATTTTTCAATATCGGGAAGCTCCAGTTGTGCTTAACAGCAAGAAAACGCAGAACGATAATAAACAGGCCGCATGCAACCTGCTGCACTGTTGCCGACGCGCCCGCCATCAAACACCCCCAGTAGACCAAGCCCCCCGCGATGCACGCTGTGGCATATATCTCCTTGCGGAACACAAGAGGCTCCTCGTTGATAAAGATGTCGCGCAGCACACCGCCAAAGGCGCCCGTGATCGTGCCCATGATGATGGCCACCCACATGGGGAAGCCCATGAGCAAAGTCTTGTAGATGCCTACATCGACAAAGAGGCCCAACCCTATGGCATCGAAGATGTAGAAAGTGCCCTCGATGCGCACCAGGTATTTTTTCAGCACAATCACCATCACAAGCCCCACAATGGTGGCGATGGCATACCACGGGTCGAGCATCCAGAAAGGATTGCACTTCAAGAAAACATCTCGTATAGTGCCGCCGCCTATGGCTGTGACAAATCCTATGGTATAGGCTCCAAACCAGTCAAACTTCTTGACGGCAGCAAGTCTCACGCCACTTATTGCATAAAACAGGGTCGCCAAGATCTCGAGAAAGTATTCAAAGGTACCCATCATCTGCTGTATGTCGGTCTGTGCATCCATTTGGCAAATGCAAATGTAACGATTTTTCACTAAATTATCTTAACACCACATAAAATTAATGCTGAAAAAAAAAGACAGCACGCTGTCACAAACTGCTAGCCGCAGAACACAGATCGGAAAATTTTGTTTACATTTGTACAAGGCACGCAGTGGTCGGGAGCGCAGAGCGCACAACAACAGTGTGATAATAATCGCGAGCAGCTGCAAGCAGCTTGTGACGAGGCACCCCTCTCCCCTATCGCCGATGCAAAGCAAAAAACAAACTCCAAATACGTCCAAGAGGCAATGAAACATATTTCAGACATAGCAAAAAAAATGGTGGCAGTGGCAGTATTGTTGCTCACCACTTGCAGCCTTGCACAAGCCGCCTATATCTACCGTGGCAACAGCACCTACTCGAGCGATATTCTCTACACCTACGACGGGCGCTACCTCTACCGCGGGCGCAGCACCTACTCGAGCGACATCCTCTACACCTACTACAGGGGGCATGTGTATCACGGGCGCAGCACCTACTCGAGCGACATCGTGTGCACTTGGGACCTGCGCTACGTGTACCGTGGCAACAGCACCTACTCAAGCGACATCGTGTGCACTTGGGACGGGCGCTACCTCTACCGTGGGCGCAGCACCTACTCAAGTGACATCGTTTACACCTACTGCAACGGGCATGTGTACCACGGGCGCAGCACCTACTCGAGCGACATCGTGTGCACGACCGACGGGCACATCCCCATACCACTGCTCATGCTCATCATGTAGCGCCCCCAAGGGCTCAGTAAGGCTTGCGGTACTTGCCCTCGGTGCTGTCGTCGATTATACTCAGATAGCTGGCATAGCGCGACTGGGCAATGCGGTGGTCGCTCACTGCCTCGAGCACGGCACAGCCAGGCTCATGGGTGTGGGTGCAATTGTTGTATCTGCACTGCGACGACATTTTGAAAATTTCGGGAAAATAGTGGGCCACTTCTCCCTTCTCAAAGTCGATGGTACCAAAGCCCTTCACGCCAGGGGTGTCGATGATGGCACCGCCGGCAGGCAGGTCAAGCATCTCGCTGAAGGTGGTGGTGTGCATGCCCGTGTGGTGCACATCGCTTATCGTGCCCACCCTGAGCCTTGCGCCAGGCACCAGCTTGTTGATGATCGAGCTCTTTCCCACGCCGCTGTTCCCGCTCAAGAGCGACATTTTGCCTGTGAGAGCCCGGGCAAGCTCCTGCAAGCCCTCGCCAGTGACGGTCGACATCTTTATCACATCGTAGCCAATCGAGGCATATAAGTAGGCCACGGCCTCAAGCAGGGCACGGCTGTCGTCGTCGACGAGCAAATCAATCTTGTTGATGGCAATAAGTGTATCTACATTGTAGGCCTCGGCTGTGGCCAGGAAACGGTCGATAAAGGTGGTGCTGGTCTCTGGATTGACCAGCGTCACGACAAGCACAGCCAGGTCAAGGTTGGCTGCAAGAATCTGGAACTCCTTGGAAAGGTTGCTTGCACGCCTAATGATGTAATTCTTGCGCTCATCGATTTTTGTAATAAAAGCCGTATTGTCGGGGCGGCGGTCGATCTCAACATGATCACCCACCGCCACAGGATTGGTACACCTAAAGCCCTTGAGCCGGAACGTGCCCTTGATTTTGCAGGGTATTTCCTCGCCCGATGCTGTGCGAACGATATACCAGCTACCGGTATTTTTTACTATCAGCCCTTTCACGCAGGCAAAGTTACAAAAAGATAACTTATACAGGTACACATGAGTTACATTTTTAAGACCGTATTGCACGGTGAAAGAGTCGTAAGAGGGAAAAAGCACCCTGGCAGCTCTCTCTCTCCCGTCCGACTTCATACCGCGAATACGGAATCATGTCGTTTCTCTCGCGCGCGTGCGCGCGCAAGGAAACCGGCTTATTTCTCGCGCGCGCGCACGCGCGCGAGAAATTGAAAAACAAAAAATGAGTTTCTGCAACACATTAGTAATCAATACATTACGCTTCTCTATTTAACTTTATTTAACGCGCATCTTTGTTCAAAGCAAGGTTGATTTTATAGAAAATTTACAAAAAAGTTTGTTTTTTGATATCATTTAGTCTAACTTTGCGACGTTTAAAGAAACAAAGTGTTTTATAAATTAATTAATTGGAATTATGAACGTAGAAACTATTGGACTTTGGGCCGGTGCCGTGTGGAAAGCATTGGATGCTGCCGAGGGCACGCTTGACGTAAAGGGTCTTAAGAAGGCCACAAAGCTTAAAGAAAAAGAAGTTTACGCAGCTATCGGCTGGCTTGCCCGTGAAGGCAAAGTGAATGTGAACGAGGCTGAGAAGGATGTTGATGTAACTCTTGTTTAACGCAATCAACAATCTAAAGAAAACATCAAGTTAATTTTGTTGTTAAAGTTTACACAAAAGGCAGCAAGCCACAATGGCCTGCTGCCTTTTTTTATTTCTTGTAATCAAAAAAAACACAGATAACTCTTCTACCGACACAGCATGTTGCAGAGCACAATTCCTAACAACGAGTAGAAAAAGGGATAACGTGTTTCCTCATAACTTTCCGCCCATGACGCGGTAGAGCTGCAAGGTGTTGTAGAAATCCTTGATTTGCTCCTTGGAGAGAATTTTTACATGATTGAAACCTCGGTCGCCTATATAGGTCACGCGTGCCCACGAGCAATGGGCCAAGGCATAGACCAGGTCCTTGTCACGACTCGAAAGGCAGATGTCAAAATTTTCCCAGTAGCGATTGTAGGCGTCGGAACCCTTTTTCACAGCACTTGGAGTGAAATAATAGTCGAAACCGTCGATCACAAATTTCAGTTTCTCGATGCCAAGCGGGTCGTCGGCATAGTACTGCGCCCGCAGCCGCAAAGACTGAGGACGCCTGTTTTTCACATCAAAATAGAAGAACAGGGCATTGGTGTCATTGCCCAACGTCACATCCTTGGGCACATATCGCGTTTCTCCGTCCAGGTCGGTGCTGTTGAATGAAGAGATGAGCTGCTCACGCGACTCCTTCACCGGCTCGTCTTTCCAAGTCAAACGCGTGGGGAAGAGACTCGAGTAGTCAGGCAACGTGTAGTCGATAGCCAGCAATGAGTCGAGATGGGCCTTTTCGCGGGCATCGGCAGCCCGTTGCTCGGCCGACTTCTGTGTCACATAGCGGTGGCCATTGTACTTGTACTGTTTCTTGTCGCTGTTGTTCTTCTTGGTGCGCTGCTCTGTTGCTGCGCGCTCAGGATGCAAGCGCCTCACAGGCATGCGCAGCCACTCGTCCATGCCATCGTCAACGTTGTCGGTACCGGCAGCCACGCCCCTGGCCTGCCCCACGACACGGCAGGGGGCAGCCATCAAAGCCATGACCGACACTAAAATGCATAATTTCCTCATTATAAAATGATAACTTCCTTACAGACTGCAAATTTACTCATTATTATCGAGTTATCAAAACACGACTCCACAAATTATGGAATGGATAATTGCCATTTACATCAACAAAATGTAACTTTGTAAACCAAAAATGCGTTAACTATCATCAACAATGACAAAAATTGGAACCATCGGGACCGAAATAGGTACCAAAGCATTGCTGCTTGGCAGCGGGGAGCTGGGTAAAGAAGTGTGCATCGAGCTCCAACGCCTGGGAGTGGAAGTAGTGGCATGCGACCGCTATGCCGGAGCACCGGCCATGCATGTGGCCGAAAAAAGCCGCGTGCTCAACATGCTCGACGGCACTGCCCTGCGTCAAGTAATCGAAGAAGAGAAACCCGACCACATCATTCCCGAGGTCGAGGCCATCGCAACCCCCACGCTTGTAGAGCTGGAAAAAGAAGGCTACAATGTGACACCCACAGCCTATGCCACCTTGCTCACCATGAACCGCGAGGGCATACGTCGTCTGGCAGCCGAGAAACTTGGCGTGAAAACATCACCCTACAAGTTTGCTTCAACCGAGGAGGAATTTCGCGAGGCTGTGAAATCGATAGGCATTCCTTGCGTGGTGAAGCCCATCATGAGCTCATCGGGACATGGCCAAAGCACCATCAAGAGCCAGGCCGACATCGACAAGGCTTGGCACATTTCCCAAGAAGGCGGCCGTGCCGGCGCCGGACGCGTGATTGTAGAGGGCTTTGTCGACTTCGACTACGAGATAACCATGCTCACGGTGCGCAACGTGGCAGGCACCCAGTTTTGCCAGCCTGTGGGACACATCCAGGTCGACGGCGACTACCGCTACTCATGGCAGCCTCAACACATGAGCGACAGTGCACTGAGCCAAGCGCATGAGATAGCCCGCAAAGTAACCGATGCTTTGGGCGGCTACGGTATATTTGGCGTGGAAATGTTTGTCAAGGGAGACGACGTCATCTTCAGCGAGGTCTCGCCACGCCCGCACGACACCGGCATGGTCACCATGATTTCACAAGACATGAGCGAGTTTGCATTGCATGCTCGTGCACTGATGGGCCTGCCGGTACCCGAAATCAAGTTCTACGGTCCATCGGCAAGCAAAGCCATCGTCGTAGAGGGCGATACCAATCGATTAGAAATAGGCGATGTCGACAAGGCACTTGAGGAACCTGGTGTGCAGATACGCATTTTCGGCAAGCCCGAAATCTCGGGGCACCGCCGCATGGGGGTGATTCTGGCCACCGCCAGCGATGTCGAGCAGGCAAAGCAGAAATGCGACCGAGCCTATTCCAAACTCACCATCAAGGTGTTGCCTCGCCGATAAACACCACCAGTTTAGAGCACTCGATCGACCAACAATGAATTAAGGAATGACCTGCCGCTGCAAGTCATTCCTTAATTGCTATGTCAATATATTAAGGCAACACGAGGCACTGTCGTGCCGGCATGGCTCAACTCAGGAGCATGCGGCTCGGTCACTGGTTCACCACCTGCCACAGAGCCTCGGCTATCCTGTCAAATTTGTCTTTGTTCAGCAAGTTTTGTATGTAGTACTCGGGGATACCGTCCAACCCGAATTTAGCCCCCATCACAGCACAGGCCGGGGCTGCATTGGTGTCGGCATCGCCACCCTCGTTGACCACTGCCATGAGCCCGCGGTCGAAATACTCGACGTGGAAGTAGCACCACAGCACCACCGAGAGGCACTTGAGCGTGTAACCGCTGCCGCCAAGCACACCAAGCTGCAGATCGGCAATATCGAGATGCGTGGCCAGTTTCACATAGTCGACAATGCGCTTATCATATTTTCGGGCAATAGAAATGATGTCGTCCTTGGTCAAGGCCTTGTTGTGCCACACAAGACTGTTGATAATCTCGCTCGTGATCACGCACGAGCCCACACAACGCGGGTCGTAGTGAGTGACACGGCAAGCAGTCTCGGCATTGGCCTTCACGTTGTCCTTGAGAAGGCCTATCACGGCGGTGCGCATCAGGCCGCCATTGGGGGCGTTGACACGTCCGCCCTCCTCCCACGTTTCGCGAGCAATGGTAGATGGATGGTCGAGGAAACCATTGCTATAGACGATGCGCGAAGTGAGGTTGCCAATGTCGTGGGCACGGGGACTGTCGGCCCAGTCAAGAAACTTGCGGGCGATTGTCTTCTCGTTGACTTGACCGCCATCTTCGATGATGGCCTTGGCAATGCAAAGCATCATGTCGGTGTCGTCGCTCCAATCACCCTTGGCAATCTTCGACGAGTGGTAACCCTTGATTTGGTCGTAACGAGTGAGCCCGTCGGGGTAAGCCCTCTGGACTTCTTCTTTACTCATAAACTCGGTGCCCACACCCAGGGCATCGCCTATGGCCTGGCCATAGATCGTGGCCATAAACCGGTTTTTCACTTCTTTTGACTCCATAATTGTACGAATGCAAATTTACTATCACAAATATTGGCAAAAAAAATGACAATTCCAATTATTATACAGCAAAAAATGTGAATTCGTAGGCAAAAAAAGTTTCATAATCTGAAACGACCATCATCACAGAGGGAAAAAGGCCCATCCGCATTGTTAAATAACACTATATTGCAAGTCGATTGCAACAACAGCCACAAAAAATTCTTACTTTTGCGTCACGACTTAATAAACAAAACAGACAAATGAAGAAAATTGCAACCACACTATCGGTCACGCTTGCGGCGCTAAGCGCCGTGGCTGGCAACTATACGATTACAGTGAACTTTGCCGATGCCTCGCTCAACGGGCAGAAGGCCTACATTACGAACTATGACACCGGCATCGACGTCGACTCTACTGTTGTGAAAGGCAAGAGGGCAATCTTCAGAGGCACTGTCGACAACTCCTACTTTGCTCGCATCTCGGCAGGAGGCCGCAAGTGCGGTCTCATCGTTGAAGACGGCAATATTGTCGTCGACTGGCAAAACGGCATTGCAACCGGCACAGCCCTGAATGTCAAGTTGAACAAATGGGACGAAGCAACCAAAAACATCGAGACCGAAGAGCAATATGCTGCAGCCTGTCACCACCTCTACGAGGAAAACCGCGACAATGGCATAGGCCCTTGGGCTTTCTACAACTATATCATGGAAAAGGACTTTGCGCTTGAGCAGCTCGACTCGGCCATGGCAACGGTGCCGGCAAGCTACAAGAGCATGACGCGCTTCAAGAAAGCCATCGACAATGCAAAGGCGGCCAATGCAACAGCCGAAGGCAAGATGTTTACCGATTTCACGGTGAAAGGCGAGGATGGCAAAGACTACAAGCTGAGCGACTATGTGGGTAAAGGCTCCTACACGCTTGTCGACTTCTGGGCAAGCTGGTGCGGTCCCTGCCGCAGGGAGATACCCAAAATCAAGCAGTACTACAACCAGTACAACGGCAAGGGCATGAACTTCCTGGGAGTAGCTGTGTGGGACAAGCCTGCCGACACACACAAGGCCGTCGCGGCCATGCAAATTCCCTGGCCCGTGATCATTGGCACCCACAAGCTCACCGAGCCTACCGACATCTATGGCATCAACGGGATACCGCACATCATCATCTTCGACCCACAGGGCAAGGTGGTGTCGCGCGGGCTGCAAGGCGAGGCCCTCAAGGCCAAAGTTGAAGAGCTCATGAAGTAAACCCACAGGTTGCTCATGGGGGCAACAGCAACAAAATGAGGCGACGGCTGGAACACGCTATTCTGTTCCAGCCGTCGCCGTCATAATTAAGGGGAAAAAATTATATCACATCGGCTCCATCTTCACTTCACAATCGACTTGTAGAGAATCGACTGAATGTGACTGCGTGCACTCACTCTTGTGAAGGCGGGATTGTTGCGGGTGGGGTTCACCCGGTTGCTCAAGAAGATGTAGATCATGTCGTTCTTGGGGTCGACCCAGAAGCACGTGCCAGTGAAACCTGTGTGACCATAGACCTCGGCCGGAGCCTCGTCGCAGGTGCTCGAAGCCCGCAGGTTGTCGGGCTGGGGCTTGTCAAATCCCAAACCGCGATGCGACTTGGTGCTTTTCTCGGTCGTAAAGGTTTCGACGGTAGACGCCTTCAAGAATCGCTGCCCGCCATAGGTGCCACCGTTGAGCCACATCTGCAACAGCTTGCACAGGTCGTTGGCATTGGAGAAGAGGCCAGCGTTGCCCTGCACGCCGCCCGAGAATGCTGCCAGCTCGTCGTGCACATAGCCGTGCACGTGCTGGTGACGCAGGAAGGGGTCATACTCGGTATAGGCAATCTGCGAGCCCGCGAACCTGCTCAACGGGCGATACAGGGTGTGATAGGCACCCAACGGTGCAAAGAAATTGTTTTCTACAAAATAGTTGAGCGGCATGCCCGACATGTTTTGCACGGCATTGCCCAGCAGGGCAAAGTTCAAGTCGCTGTACACATATCGTTTCTCGTGCAGCTGCTGGTGATAGATGCGATTCATGATTGAGTCGTAAGTCACCTGGCCGCCCCACAAGCCTGCAGCAATGGGCCAGTTGAACTTGTCGGTTTTTACCGTCGAGAGAATGTCGGTGCGCAGCTTGGCAAACTTGTTGCCATAGGCATTGTTCATAAACTTGATGGTGTTGTACTGGTTGGGCGTGGACGTGAAGAGCGGCCCGGTATAGGTCTTAGGGTCAAACATCATGTACCACATGCTCAGCTCGGGTGGCAGGCCCGACTCGTGATAGAGCATCTCGCGGAAGGTGATGTCTTTCTCGTCGGTGTTGCGCATGCCGGGAATGACAGTGCTCACCTTGTCGTCGAGCTGGAACTTGCCCTCATCGTAGCATTTCATCACTCCGCTCAATGTGCCTGTAGCTTTAGATACCGAAGCCAGGCCAAAGAGGGTATTCTCAGTGACGGGAATACCGCTGTCGTAGTCAATCTCACCGTAGGCGCGGTTAAACACGATTTTGCCATGGCGGGCCACCACGACCTCGCAGCCCGAGAAAGCATGCTGTTGCACACCGTAGCGGCACACCGAGTCGACAAGGGCCGTGAGGCTGGGCTTGAAGCCCACCTCGGCAGGTATAGTATAGCCCAGGCGGCAAGCATCATACTTGATGCCGGTGCCTGCCTTGAGGCCGCCATCGGGCTTGCCAGTCTTCACATTGACGGGGAGCACCCCACGGGCGGCATTGCCACCAAAGATAGTCTGGGCCAGGTAGTCCTCGCTCACGGTAGAGTTATCGTAGGCCAGCACAGCTGCGCTCACATAGCTGTCGTCGAGCAAGGCTCCCACCTCGTCGAGGCGCTGCGGGTCGCTCATGACAGCCACAATCACCTTGTGAAGATGGTCGGCAAAGTGGCTGGCAAGATAGCGTGCAGCAGCAACATAGTCGCTGCTGGCCACCGAGAGGATAAGCACATTGGAGCCCGATGCCTTAACTTGATCGGCAAGGGCCTTGATATCGCCACCAAGGTTGAAGTTGAATGGCGTGCACTGGGCATAATTGGCACAACGGCGCTGGAACATCGACTGCAAGTCGTTTTCATTGCCCATCGTGACCACAGCAATGCGACGGTTCTGCAGGCCCTTGACCGGAAGGATGCCTTGTGCATCGCGCACCACGGTGATACTGGCTGCAGCGAGCTGGCGCTTCAACACAGCGGCACACGGGTCGTTAACGTCGGCCACAATATTGTCGATGTCGACCTTAGGCTGGTTGTACAAGCCCAGGGCATACTTGAAGCGCAACATTTTCTTGCAACGCTCGTCGATGAGCTTCTGCTTGAGCTTGCCGCTTGCTATCGCAGCCTTGATGGCTGCAAGCTGGCCAGGCACCTCGTCGGGCATGAGCAGCACGTCGTTGCCGGCAAGCAGAGCGCCCACACACACGCTGCCACCAACGGCTTTGGCCCCCTCCATGCCGAGAGCATCGGTGAAAATGAGGCCGTCGAAGCCCATTTTCTTCTGCAGCAAGTCGGTCACATAACGAGGCGACATGGTGCCAGGCTTGCGCTCGCGGCTTATTGCAGGAATATAGAGATGAGCGGTGAGCATGCCACCCAAGCCGGCATCGATATAGCGCTTGAATGGGACAAAATCAAAGAGTTCGAGTTCCTTGAGCGATTTGTCAACTGTTGGCAAAGTCTTGTGTGAATCGGCCGTTGTTGAGCCATGGCCAGGGAAATGCTTGCCCACCGAGAGGATGCCGCCATCTTCAAGGCCGCGGGCAAAGGCAATGCCATGGCGCGACACCAACTCGGGGTCGGAGCCATAGGAACGCGCACCCACCACGGTGCCCGGCCGGTCGATAACGTCAAGCACCGGGGCAAAGTCAACATTCACCCCCAGTCGCTTGAGCTCGCGTGCAACCTCCCGGCCATAGTTGTAGAACATGGCATCGTCGCTTATTGCACCCAAATAAAGATTGCGGGGAAACTTGGGCGCATCCTCCAGGCGCATCGAGGGGCCCCACTCGGCGTCGAGGGTGATGAGCAACGGCACCTTGGCCAGCGACTGGGCATAGTTGGTGATCTTGGCCTGCGACACGATGTCGCTCTCGTTGAAAATGAGGCCTCCCACACGGAACTCACTCACCAGTTTCTTCACAGTCTCGCTGGCAACGGTGTTGCGAGGGTCGACCGCCATGACAAAGAGCTGCGTAATGCGCTCGTCGGGGGTCATGGCGTTGAATTGCTTGTCGACCCATGCGTTCATTGCACGCTTGTCGACCTTGTTGAAAATCGCCGGTTGGCGCTTGGCGCTGGCTGCAGTCGTGACTGCGAGCAGCGCCACAAGAATCAAGAGAAATTTCTTTGAAATTGTCATTATCAATAGTTATTATTGTTTAGTTATCTCTGCCGAAAGCGCGGCTCGTCGCTTGCATCGATGGTCTTGCCCTGCTGGCTCAGGCTTTTCACATAGTCGAGCATGTGGCGGCCATAGCGCTGGTCATCCTTGTAAAGGACCTTGCCGTTTTTCAACGACGTCATGTAGTCGCCGCCATTGTAAAGGAAATCGATGGTGGCCAGCAAGTAGCGGGCTGCAGGTTTCACAGCCTTGCCGTTGATGCGAGCCGAGACGATGTTGCAATTCTTGTCGTAGACCACCTTCACGTTGCGGCTCACCACATCGCCGCCACGATAGGCCATCGTCTTGAACGCGTCGAGCAAGTCCTGACCCGAGACCTCAAGCACCATGAAGCGGTTGTCGAACGGGAACATCGATTGAAGCAGACCCTCGGTGACAGTGCCCTTAGGCATGTCGAGACGTATGCCGCCCTTGTTCATGATACACAAGTCCACTTTCTTGCCGCCCTTGTAGAGTTTTGCAATGATGGCATCGACGGCATCGGCAAGCCAGTTTTGCGCTGCCCAGCTGCTATTGGGCATGTAGCGGGCCGACGTGGCCACAGGATTGTTCTCGAGCGAGTCGACACCAGCCTTGTAGCGGGCGAGCCAGGACTGGAATGCCGGGTAAGCCTGGGCTGCGCGGTCCCAAGTGTTGTCGACAGTGATGTGGCTGTAGGTCACCTTGCCGGTTTCAAGGTCGAGATCGTACTTACCCACCAGCTTACCCGACTTGCCATTTTGCCCGATTACGACAATTTTGCCGTCGGCATTGTGCACAAGCGACTGCTTAGAGCCTGGAGCGATGACGGAGTGGGAGTGGCCGCCAATGATAAAATCGATATAGTGACTCGTTGCAGCCACGATTGAGTCGTTGGGCTCGGAGGGCTCCATCGAGTCGTAACCGATGTGTGAAATCATGACCACATAGTCTACCTTCTGCACCTGCTTGAGATATCGAGCCGTGGCATCGGCAACCTGCATGGGTTCAAGAAAGCGCAGGCCATTGTAGTGGCCCTGTGAAACCATGCCTGCGGGGTTGACATTGATGCCGAAGAAAGCTACACGCTTGTCGCCATAGGCCCTCACGCTGTAGGGCACAAACCCCTTGAGCGGCGATGCGCTCAAGTCGTAGTTGGCACTGAGCTTGACAGCCTTCACGTGGTTGTAGTAGTGAGCCAGCGAGTCGATGCCGTTGTCGAGCTCGTGATTGCCCATGATGATCATGTCGTAGCCCAGACTGTCGATGGCCGCATACTCTACTGCACCGCCATAGAGCGAGAAATAGTTGGTACCCTGCACGGCATCGCCGGCATGCACCACGAGCACGTTTTTATGAGCACGGCGCTCATTGTCGTATATAGCACGACGGCGCAAGATACCCCCCTTGCCGTCGGCTGCAGGGTCTATCTGGCTGTGTGTGTCGTTGACTGCAAGCACCACAAGGTGCTCGGCTTGCATGAGCGGCAGCGTGGCTACCAGCATGAGGCATGCACCGATGATTTTCTTGAGACTCTTCATAAAATGTCGAGAATATGGTTTTTAATAATACGTAAAACTTTACGAAAGTAATAATTAATTGATGAATAGCACAAAAAACAACATTTAAAAATTGTAAAAGAAACAAAACATGCAGCACGAAGAGACACACAGCCTACAGGAAGGAAAAAAACGGCTCCATCGGGTGAGGTAGCCCGGTGAAGCCGTTGTGGTGACACGAGAAGAGAATCACTTCATCATCTTGGTGGTGAGGCGGCTGCCGTCGCTCAAGGTGGTAACCACCACATTCATGCCCGGGTGCGGCCGGGTCGAGGCTATGCCCATCACGTTGTAGTATACCTCGCTCACGGGGGTGGCTTGTGCGGTGGTTATGCCGTCGATGCCTGTTGCCACACCAGGACTGCTATAGTCCACATCGATGCGCTTCTCGGTGATGTAGTAGTGCCCGGCGGCAGTGCCACTTGCCGAAGCCGCCTTGAGCGGTACTGCGGGGTGAGATTGGGCTTGGTCGGTGCTGTAGAGGCGGGCAATGTAAGTCACTATCCTGGACTCGTCAGCGTTGGGCATGTTGGCAACATACACGTCCTTTACCTGGATTTCGGCATTGCTTGGATAGAACGGCTTGATGTCTTCGTAATCGTTTTCCCAGCCTGTGTTGCTGCTGCTCGGCAGGCTGTTGAGCTGAGTCTCGTCGTCGGCGGCCAAGCGCCACACGCGGTAGTAATAGGCATAGGGGGCTGTGGTCTCTGGCAGTGTGGGAGTGAGGTGGACAGTGGCACCGTAGCCACAGCGCTTGTGGCCATTGGCATCGACCCATTTGCTGGCCGAAACAAGCAGGTTGTCGACCTTCAACTCCAGGTTGGGGGCATCGACAGCTGTGCGCGAGCATCCATAGGTGTTGGTTACTGTTGCACCGGCAAAGGTCACATTTGTGGTGATGACAGGCACGTAGATTGCTGGCGTCGACTGGCTGCTGCTCAACTCGTCGGGCAGTGAGAAGGTGTAGCCCTCAAGACCAGGCTGCTGCGGGTCGCCTATTTGCCGGTCGCCCTTGATGAGGGTGATGTAGCCATTCTCGCACTGGGCGTTGCCCACTATTACAGGATCACTATCGAGGCGATACACGTCGTAGCGCTTGATATGGTGGTCGGCATCGATGTAGCCCTTGAAGTCTACAGCCAGGCCTCCCTCGGTCGCGTCGAGGCCACGGTTGCTGTCGCCCGCTACTTGGTCTTTGGTCACACTCACCAAGTGGCTTGATGCTGTGGTCTTGTAGACAGGTACGGTGCCACTGTTGCTCGTCTGCACCCCATCCAGCTGGAGCACATAATTGTACTGGCTTGGCTGGTCGTTGCTTGCGGTGCTCGCGTTGAAGTAGTCGTAGAAATAGATGACGCCGTCATTTGAGGTCAAAGTGCCAGATATGCCTTCAGCAGTCGATGGTGCGTTGTCGTCATACTTCACGTCGGTGTTTTGCGCATCGGCATTGTACTTGAGTGTATAGCTATAGGTGCCATTCTCAGCCTTGTTGAATTTGAGGTTGGCGATGGCAATTTCTTGTACATTGCCATCGGCATCGGTGTGCCTGCGCATCATCGAGTAGGCTTGCGTGGTTTCGATTTTCTCATAGTCGCCTTGAGTGTTGGGCTTAATCGAAATCGTGTTTTTGTACACATTGAGCTGGCTCGAGATGTCGAAACGGCTGCGATATTCCGACGCCTGGCTGAAAAAAGCCTGCCTGCCCGGTATCTGCACCTGGTCGACGTTGGAATAGATGAAGATGGAGGAGGCGTTCACAACGTTGCCGCTTTTCTCGATGGGGTTGGCAGCCACGATGTAACGTATGATGCGCGAGTCGGCCTCTTGTGGCACCTCGTAGGTGTGGGTCCTCGACTGTGTGGGAGTCTGCATGGTGGCATCACTCTTGTGCAGCGGGGTGTAGGTGCCGTCGTCGTTCACGACATACACATAGAATTGCTCCTCGGCCTGAGCACCTATCTTGGCGGTGTTGAAGTTGGTGCTCCACTTCAGACTGATAGTGAAATAGCCATCGTGGTTTTCGCTGGGCTTCACATCGGCGTCGAGGGTGCACAAGTAGAGAAACGTGCGGGGAGCGTAAGTTGGGTTGTAGTTGCTGTAATAGGAGTCTTGCACCAGTCTCTTGTCGGGCATGTAGAGTGTGAGGTTGGAGAAGGCATTGAGCTCGCTATTGCCAGTGATGGTGAATTCATGACCTTGTTCTATGATAGGCACCGAGCCGCAAGAGTGTATGGCCTTGTAGACGCTCCCGTTTTTCAAGCAGTCGGCAAGACCTGTCGTGACCGTGGCGCCCGATCCAGTTGTGGGGCTGACTTGCTCGAAACTTGTCCACAAGGGGTAGTCGCCCGCGTCGGCACGAGCGCGACCCTTGGAGATGAAGAAGAAGCGATTGGTAGTGATGTTGTCGACGACAAACATGTAGCCGGGGTTGTTGGTATCGTTCACACGCATGTGTGACGAGAGCAGCTGCACCGACTTGTAGCAATATTTCACAAAGTCGCGGTTGGATTTGATATCGACGCCTTGCCACCTGCCTCCCTTGGCGTGGAATGTGGGCTTGATCTCGACAAAAAGCACCGTTTTTCCATTCTCGCTTGGCGCGGAGATGGGCTTGTTGGAGTAGCTCTTCAACCAGTCCAAATATTTTGTCGGGGTTGACGATGTGATGTGTTCGGTTTGAGATGCATGATAATCGTAGTTGATTTTGCCGGTTTCGTTGATTTCGTTGCTGTAAATCGTGCCCGGTATCTCGGGAGTAGCATACACCTTAGCAATGAGTGCCAAGATGTGGTCGGGGTCGGTTGCCTTGTCGGTGAGCAGATTGCTGTGCTCGACGCCAGCGGAATCGGTCCAGGTGAATCGGTATTTCTCGTCGGCATAATTAAAGACGGCGGCGTTGGCTGTCATTGCAAAGCCAATGATGCATAATGCTAAGCCTGTAAAAAACAATTTCCTCATAGCTATGTTGAATTTATGTTTAAAATGCAAAACAAAAAAGTCGTTTAGATTCCCAAACTGAAATGGGAGTGCTTCAAGTTGTTTAATTGAAAAATCAAGAAGAGGTTTTTCGCATTTTCCTATTTTCCTATGCAAATTTAATGCTTTTCTCACACAGAAAAAAATTATATAGCCTTATTTTGCTATTCATGAATTATTAAAAAACTGAAAATAAAACAACAAGGCAAAAAGATACCGTTGCTTCGGACTATGCGCTTCCCGCTATCGGGGCACACTCGGGACTTGCACCCATTAGATTATGCCCATGTCGGGCGAACAAAAAAGAACTCCAGAACAAACGAGGAATTTCAGTAGAATAATTGTATCTTTCCATTCGAACAGGGGTTAATCGAACTAAGAATAAACAAAACCAGGCCTATTCTGATTTCGTTCGGAGCCGCATAAATAAATAGAAAATACTTATGGAGGTATCAAAGAAAGACAGACGCATCTGCAGGGAGTTAATCCACAGAGCACTTGAAAAAGAGTGTGAGAGGTTCGTAAAGAGCATACAGAGGCTTGCCAGCAAGCCAATACCGTTGGCTGAACTTAACGAGCCCTACCGTGAAGATAACGGGCAGAGTGTCGAGGGACCGTGGCATAAGATTTACATCCAGATATTTAAGAGAGTGTACAACTACGACCGTCACGTTGGACACCGCTACAACAACAGCTACGGCAGCCATCGGCTTGATGTTATCAAGGAACTCTACTTGGATAAACTTGTCACCGTCAGGATCTGAAACGTTTCGACCAGCCCCTGCAGGATCATTTTAATGAGTGGATAAAGGTCTGCAAATTATATGGCGAGATAGACGACGATTAAGATTAACGAAGCGGTGGAACGAACCCCCGTAACATTCTATGTCACAACGTCTGTCATCCAGCAAATTGAATAAGAATGAGGATGAAGACAAAAGGAGGAAGAAGAAGTCTCGAAGACCACATAACGCAATTAATATAATATGATTAATGGGGGACTGTACCAACAGGCGCAGTTCCCCATTTTCGTTATCTTGTTAGCAATCAGTTACTTGACAATCACCTTACTTGTCGACCGCGAGCCATCAGCATGCTCCACGACCTTCACATAGATGCCCTTCGACGGATTTGAAGTTTTCCTACCGGAGAGGTCATAATAGATTGTCTTTGCTGCTTCACTGCCCTTGACAGCGCAGATGCCGTCGGTCTTACCATAATAGACTATCGGCGAGCGTCTTGTCTCACCGCCCATAATATATACCGTCTGCAGGCCGATGCGGGTGGCATTGACATTATGTAATGTGATTCCATGGTAGTTGCCGTCGACATAAGCCACATCCGAAGCATAAGGAATCATGGTCATATCGCTGTCGAGTACGCTATAGTCTGCTGCCTTCAGGGTTATCGGCTGGTCATCGTTGTAGATGATATAATAAAGACTGTCAGGGTTGATGAACTTGTCATTCTCATCCTTGCTGTAGATATAGAACGACAAACTTGAGCTCGTATCGTAGCTCCAATAGTCAATCCATTCCGGCTTTGCGGGTGTGGCAGCCACCGGATCGAAGTAGTTGAAAGCCACAGTCTTATAGAGATTATAATAGAATAGCGAATCGGTACCGTGATTATCAATCAAATTATCGGCCGAAACTAAGGTGCCGTTGATGGCATCATAGTCGAAGGAGATTGAATCACGGATCTTCTGCTCCGTAATGTCAATCATCTTGCCATATGATTCCTCTTTGACTATTGTGTCGCTCGAAGTCAGCAGATAAGCATAATATTCATCCTTCTTGTCAAGAGCCAAAAGCTGACGGTTCGGTATCACCATCCTATTGCCATCGACACGTCCTTTGATTACAGCATCGGGGAACTTCTGGCTGAATCCCTTGATATACATTTCATTACCTTTTGTTGCAACACTGACCATTCTTGTCACTCTGTCACCGTAGCTTGGCTTATACTCGAAGGTCCACGTTTCGGGAGTAACGTTCTCCGGCATCTGTGCCATAGTGTCCTTGTTGATTGTGTAAGTGACATTGCTCATAGCGAACTGCGACCACGTATTGCCGTATGTGGCATTGGCGAGACCAATGAGTTTTGTCGGATCGGTGGAAATGATGCTGTCGTCACGCATCACGAAGTCCATCTCCGTATATGTTGTATCTGTTTGATACGTATAGACCATCTGGCCACCGGCATCGACGAGCACCTTATCGAAGGCCATTAAAGTATAGTCGCGTTGACTGAAGCTACTGCCCATCGTATAGTATTTCTGCGGCAGTGGAAAACGGAGGGTGTCGCCGTCAATCTTGCCTTTAATCCAACCCTCGACACCATAGAGGTGGACGATAAAGTTGCGGACGTACACATACCCGTCGTTACCGAAGACAATCTGTTTCATTTTGTGGTCGATATTATCCTCACCCAATGTGCCGTTGCTCTGCCAGATATTGTGCGACGACTCCGAATAGATAACCTCACGACCATCGGGGCGGTTGGTGATAACGGTGTCGGGCAGAATCGATGCCAGACTGTTGTCGGCAACCTCATGGTTTGCGGTCTGCGGCCATACTGACGAGCAGACCGACAGGAAGATGGTCAGGACTGCCAACTGCTTGTTCAAAGTAAATCTTCTCTTCATAAATAAAACTTTTGTTGTTTCGAATTTCGGATGCAAAAGTAACGAAAAGACAGCAGCATCGGGCTTATTTCTTCATCTTATATGTGCCAAAACATGATTTGGCACCCTTTAATCGGCTTTTTCTTCCTCTTTGCTTATCTTCTGATACACCGACGGCGACATTCCCGTCACCTGTTTGAAGTAGCTGTTGAAGTGACTGCGGCTCTTGATGCCCACACTAATGGCCACCCCCTCAATGGTCAAGTGGCCGTAGTTGGCATCGGTAAGGCGACGGCAGGCCTCCCGAATGCGGCACTCGTTGAGCAGGGCCTTGAAATTCTTGCCGTAGTGTTCATTGATTACCTGCGACACCTCTTTATAATTACTGTTCGCAAGCTCCGCAAGACGGTCGAGATTGAAGTCAGAATTGCAGATTTCATCGGTGTTCTGCATCACGGCATCGATGCGCTGGGCCAACAGTTCCTTGGCATCGTCGGTGAGGCGCGAGCCCTTATATTTCGTTTTTTCCTCCTCCAGGTGCAGCGAGTCCTGCACGTGGCGGTAAAGGATGCGGTTTGTGCGCATGGCCCTGCGGTAGCTGCGGAAGAGGAAAACGAGCAACAGACTCACGATGATGGCAAAGCCGATGATGACGGTCGTGATTACATTCAACCAGTGTTTCTGCTCCGTCAGCCGTTCCACGGTAGTGTTCGCCTCACGAAGCTCGTAGAGAAATTCCAACCGCGACACGCTCTGAAGATTATTCTCCGTGAGAATTTTTTCTTTCAATTCGAGGTAGTCAAGGCGATACCGCTGAGCCTTGGCACTATCGCCCCGCGAAAGATAGAACCTGTTGAGCATTAGATAGAAGTGCATGAGACCGTCGTCGATATGGTTGGATTTACAGAGGTCGACACCCTCAAGCATCGTTTTCACGGCTCGCCGGTCGTCGTGCATGAGGCTGAAAATCTTTGTCCGCAGTCCCAAGGCATCGGCAGCAAACCGTTTGGGGGTGTCGCGCGACTCGATATTCCGCTCCATGGCATAAGTGGCAGCGAGGGCCCTGGCATAATCGTGACTCTGAATAGCTTCCACACAGCTTATCGTTGCATTGGTGAAGTCGAGCAGCGGGGTTCCAGCCGGAATGCGCATGCGCTTAAAAGCAGCGATATCCTTCCTTAGCTGTGAATAGAGCAAAGGTTCGCCAACGAAATTCTCATCAAGCATATTCGTGAAAATCCCCACCGCCAACGGCCAGTTTCTTATCTCCACCGACTGATAGAAGGCTTTGCGGTATAATTGCAGCGTCGCCCATGCCAATTGAGGCTGGTCGCCCTGCACATCGAGGAATACGCTCTTAATGTTGGCCATGTTGAGGTTTATCATTGCCTCATAATACTTGTCGCCGCTCTTTGCGGCCAATTGCAGGGCCTGTCGTAAAGTGGTGTAAGCCTTATCGTAGTCATTGTAGAAAGCATAATAGAGGTATCCGGCGTTGTTCATGGCCGTGATGCATTCCCTTCGCTCAGCGTCGCCGATGCCGTCGTCGTTGTAGCGGTTGGCAACGATAGTGTAGTACAGCAGCGCACTATCCTGACCGTTCGGCGAATGGAGGAACTTTCCGGCCTTCATCATCAGCATCGCCGTCGACTTCTCCGACAACCGTCGATAAGTTGCCATGTCGGCTGTGGTGGCCCTCAGCGGATGGGCTGTCAGCGACGGGGCAAAGGCCAGCAGAACGATGGTCAGACAGACAGTTAGCAGATGATGTGCCGACAGTGCCATCGCCACACATTTATTATCACCCGAACTTGTCTTTCTGAAGTATTTCATACCTTCGTCGTCGTATATGACGCAAAATTACACCTTTTTATTCAAAATAGGCTGTAAGAAGGAAAGAAAATGGTATAGACGGCAGCTGCAACAGCCGTTTGCAACTAACATTATAGTAGTGTGCGGTAGCATGATGATGTAAGGTATAAAATTAAGCAAGTAAACTGCAAATTATTAGCTCATGGCGTCACACATCCGTCATAGATGCGGGGGTATTTCAGTCCTCGCAACTATAAGGATTTCTTCTAAATCTCGTTATTGGCAGTAGGACGGTGACAACCCCCGACCCTACGGCAAATGCGTGCAACACATTAATTATCAAAGTGTTACACAAGTCCTTAAAGACTGCCTATGATTATTTTCCTTGAGTTATGGATCTCTCTACCCAATTATAGATAATTTCCTCTCGCAAAGTCGCAAAGAGCGCAAAGGTTATGCTCAACTAACGACAAGAACAATCTTTGCGGCATCTTGGCGTACTTTGCGACTTGGCGAGGGTATGTCGTTTAGATTCCCAAACTGAAATGGGAGTGCTTCAAGTTGTTTAATTGAAAAATCAAGAAGAGGTTTTTCGCATTTTCCTATTTTCCTATGCAAATTTAATGCTTTTCTCACACAGAAAAAAATTATATAGCCTTATTTTGCTATTCATGAATTATTAAAAAATAAAAATAAAACAACAAGGCAAAAAGATACTGCATTTTACGCTTCCAGGCACAGCGCCGCTGTAGCCCGATGCGCTGCCTTGCAAGCTACAAGAGCGTGTGTAAAAAAAATGGCCATGCCGCAAGCAAGGTGAATCGAGTAGGAGGTAAACACTAATCATAGGGTGTTTATCTCCTATTTTCGTGTT
>SAMEA3663095__coassemble_1066_pt1 | contig 25720 bp, 17 predicted proteins | sample SAMEA3663095__metabat2_high_PE_002 | metagenome-assembled genome bin SAMEA3663095 (sample SAMEA3663095) | pig gut metagenome | biome: pig gut; feature: pig-associated habitat; material: faeces | place: France | collected 2012 | reverse complement strand
GGGTAGATTCCAGAGTGGCCAAATGGGGCAGACTGTAAATCTGCTGCTTTATAGCTTCGGTGGTTCGAATCCATCTCTACCCACAAAACAAAACTGCGGAAGTAGCTCAGTTGATAGAGCATTAGCCTTCCAAGCTAAGGGTCGCGAGTTTGAGCCTCGTCTTCCGCTCAAGTAAAAAGAAACATTGCCTGTGTAGCTCAGTGGTAGAGCGCATCCTTGGTAAGGATGAGGTCGCGGGTTCAACTCCCGCCACCGGCTCAAATCAAATTACGGCGAAACTTCGCCACTCGATGGGAATAAAACGCACCGAGGGGGCGAAGTGAAGCGTGTAAATAATGATTGTAGCAAGTAAAAATCATTTTATCAAAAAAATAAGTTAAAGTTATGGCAAAAGAGAAATTCGTAAGAACCAAGCCGCATGTAAACATCGGTACTATTGGTCACGTTGATCACGGTAAAACTACCCTTACCGCTGCTATCACCAAGGTGCTCTCTGAGCAGGGCTATTCTAACGAGGCCGTTCGCTCGTTCGATTCTATCGACAACGCACCCGAGGAGAAAGAGCGTGGTATTACTATCAACACTGCCCACGTGGAATATGAAACCAAGAATCGTCACTATGCACACGTTGACTGCCCTGGACACGCCGACTATGTGAAGAACATGGTAACTGGTGCTGCTCAGATGGACGGTGCAATCGTTGTGATCGCTGCTACCGACGGTGTGATGCCTCAGACTCGTGAGCACATCCTGCTGGCTCGCCAAGTGAATGTGCCTCGCCTGGTGGTGTTCCTGAACAAGTGCGATTCTCCCGATGTTGACGACGAGATGATCGAACTCGTTGAGATGGACGTTCGCGAACTTCTTTCAGAATATGGCTATGACGGCGACAACACTCCTATCATCAAGGGTTCGGCCCTGGGTGCCCTCAATGGCGATCCCAAGTGGACTCAGAGCGTGCTCGACTTGATGGACGCTGTCGACGAGTGGATTCCACTGCCTCCACGCGACATCGACAAGCCCTTCCTGATGCCTATCGAGGACATCTTCTCGATCACTGGCCGCGGCACCGTTGCTACTGGCCGTATCGAGACCGGTGTTGTGAAAGTGGGCGATCCCGTGCAAATCATGGGTCTGGGTGCCGACTTGAAGTCGACTGTGACTGGCGTTGAGATGTTCCGCAAGATCCTCGACGAGGGTGAGGCTGGCGACAACGTGGGTCTGCTGCTCCGCGGTATCGACAAGGATCAGGTGAAGCGTGGTATGGTGATCTGCCATCCCGGACTTGTGACTCCTCACGATGAGTTTACTGCTTCGATCTATGTGTTGAAGAAAGAGGAAGGTGGCCGTCACACTGCATTCCGCAGCCACTATCGTCCTCAATTCTACATCCGCACGCTCGACGTGACTGGCGAGATCACTCTGCCCGAGGGTGTTGAGATGGTGATGCCTGGCGACAACGTTGAGATCAACGTGAAGCTCATCGAGCCAGTTGCCTGCAACGAGGGTCTGCGTTTCGCAATCCGCGAGGGTGGCCGCACCGTTGGTTCGGGTCAAATCACCAAGATCATCGAGTAATACACACCTTCCCTCATGAGGAGGGGTGAACACAGAATAACAGAATCGGCCTCGCGCGCATGACGAGGCGGGGCCGGTTTCTTTAATACACGGGAATAGTTCAGTTGGTAGAACGACGGTCTCCAAAACCGTAGGTCGTGAGTTCGAGTCTTACTTCCCGTGCTATTTTTTCAAAATACAATTATGGCAAAAGCAAAAATACTTACGGATTTAGAGGAGTCTTATAACGAGCTCGTTCATAAGGTTTCTTGGCCCTCAAAGACTGACTTGGCCAATAGCACCGTCATTGTCATGGTGGCTTCCATACTCATGGCACTCGTGATATGGGCTGTTGACGCAATCATCAGCTGGGGCATGGAAAACATCATCTATCGCGTGTAGCGAGAAAGTGCGAGTGCACTCTCGTGTGCCTGCACTTGCTGCGAGCCCTGAGCGCTGTGTCTCACTACTTCCACGGCACGCTTCTCCATTATCACTGTGCCGGGAGATGCATTGCCTCGATTGTGACTTGTGGCTGCACGGTTGCGATGATTGCATGTTTCCAGAAAAAAATCCATTTCCAGATATTTCTTGTGTTTCACAACATTTTTTCAATCTTTTTTTTTAACGTTTAGTTGACATCTACAATGGCTGAAGGAAAAAAACAGTGGTATGTTTTGAAAACCATTTCGGGCAAAGAGCAGAAAATCAAGGAAATGCTTGATGCTGCCTGTAAAAATGATGAGCGCCTGCGCGAGCATCTTTTTCAGGTGCTCGTTCCTACAGAGAAGGTCTTCACGACCCATGCCGGGAAGAAGGTGCAGAAAGAACGCAACCTGCTTTCGGGATATGTATTTGTACAATGCGACCTCGACGGTGAGACTGAAGACATGTTGCAGAACACGACCAACGTGATCAACTTTGTGCGCACCCGTGAGTCGAGCCACAGGCCCGAACCCATCAGGGAAAGCGACATTGCACGCATGCTGGGAGCTGCCGAGGCCGAGGGCGCTGCGCCCGAGGGCGAGGATGGACCCAACGATTTCATCGTGGGCGAGAATGTGAAGGTGACTTTCGGTCCTTTCAACGGGTTCACAGGCGAAATCGAAGAGGTGAATCGAGAAAAACGCAAGCTCAAGGTCATGGTCAAGGTGTTCGGCCGCAAGACGCCGCTGGAATTGGACAATTCGCAAGTGTCGCGTGAGTAGCGCCCATGTGCCGGTCCTCGATGATGTTACGCTACGGGGGCGGTGCTGGTTGAGGCTCATGCAATAGTTTTTCATAAACTAATAAATTCTCAAATTAAGAACAATGGCTAAAGAAATTGCTGGACAGTTAAAATTACAGATTAAGGGCGGAGCAGCAAACCCTTCGCCGCCAGTAGGACCAGCTCTTGGTTCTAAGGGTATAAACATCATGGAGTTTTGCAAGCAATTCAATGCCCGCACTCAATCCAAGGCCGGCAAGGTGCTCCCTGTGGTGATCACCTACTACACCGACAAGAGCTTTGACTTTGTTGTCAAGACTTCGCCTGCTGCCGTTCAACTCAAGGAGGCAGCCAAGATTAAGAGCGGTTCGGGTGAACCTAACCGTAAAAAAGTCGCTACGGTGACTTGGGACCAGGTTAAGGAGATTGCTGAAGACAAAATGCCTGATTTGAACTGTTTCACTGTAGCCTCGGCGATGAAGATGGTCGCTGGAACAGCAAGAAGTATGGGTATCACCGTAAAGGGTACATTCCCCGAAAATGTTTAAAACTTCAATTCAAAATGAGTAAACTAACAAAAAATCAAAAGTTAGCCGCCACGAAGATTGAACCTGGGAAAGCTTACACCCTTGCTGAGGCCGCCACACTGCTGAAGGAAATCACCTTCACCAAGTTTGACGCTTCGGCCGATATCGATGTACGTCTTGGTGTAGATCCTCGAAAGGCTGACCAGAATATCCGCGGCGTGGTATCGCTGCCTAACGGAACGGGCAAGACCGTGCGCGTGCTTGTGCTTTGCACCCCCGACAAGGAGGCCGAAGCCAAGGAAGCCGGTGCCGACTATGTGGGTCTTGAAGAGTATATCGACAAGATCAAGTCGGGTTGGACCGATGTGGATGTAATCATCACCCAGCCTCAAAACATGGGCAAGATCGGACCTCTGGGTCGCATCCTGGGCCCCCGCGGCCTGATGCCAAACCCCAAGAGCGGCACCGTGACTCCCGATGTGGCTAAGGCTGTGAAAGAAGTGAAACAAGGTAAAATTGATTTCAAGGTTGATAAGAAAGGTATAGTACACACCTCTATTGGCAAGGTGTCGTTCACTCCCGACCAGATACGTGAGAATGCCCAGGCATTCATCAACACGCTGATCAAGCTGAAGCCGGCCACCGCCAAGGGTACCTATATCAAGAGCATTTATCTTTCAAGTACTATGAGTAAAGGTATCAAGATCGATACCAAGTCAATCGACGCTTAATTTTTTAAAATTGAAGAAACAATGAGAAAGGAAGATAAAGCAGTATTAATCGACAAGATCAAGGACACCATCGCTCAGTACAGTTGCGTGTATTTGACATCGACAACCGACCTGAACGCTGAAAAGACCACCGACCTGCGCCGCGCTGCCTTCAAGGCCGAGGTGAAGATGATGGTGGTGAAAAACTCCTTGTTGAAGAAGGCCATGGAGCAGAGCGACATCGACTACTCGGGCCTCTATCCCGCAATGGTAGGAAACACCACGCTCATGCTGAGCAACACTGGCAACGCTCCTGCTAAACTCATCAAGGAATTCCGTAAGAAGAAAGAGACCCAGCCTGCGCTCAAGGCAGCCTTCGTTGAGGAGACCGTCTACATGGGCGAGGAGAGCCTCGAGACCCTGGCAACGATCAAGAGCAAGAACGAGCTCATCGCCGACGTTGTGGCACTGCTGCAATCGCCTGCCAAGAATGTGGTTTCGGCTCTGCAGTCGGGTGGCAACAAGCTCCACGGAATTCTGGAAACATTATCAAAAAAAGAAGAAAAATAAATTTAAAAACAACTTTAATCAAATCATACTAAAATGGCAGATTTAAAAGCTTTTGCTGAGGAATTAGTTAATCTTTCAGTTAAGGAAGTAAACGAACTCGCACAAATTCTCAAAGACGAATATGGTATTGAACCTGCAGCTGCTGCTGTGGCCGTGGCCGGTCCTGCTGCTGCTGGTGCTGCTCCCGCTGAAGAGGAGAAGACTAACTTCGACGTGATCCTGAAATCTTTCGGTTCTGAGAAGCTCAAAGTCATCAAGCTGGTGAAGGAACTCACTGGTCTGGGCCTGAAGGACGCTAAGGACCTGGTAGAGAAGGCTCCCGCTCCCATCAAGGAAGGCCTGCCCAAGGCTGATGCTGAAGGTCTCAAGAAGCAACTCGAAGAACTCGGCGCTGAAGTTGAACTTAAATAATTTTACCTGAATATCAGGTATATAGGTTAAGAATCCTCAGGTTCTGTTGATTCTTAACCTTTTTGTGTCATAATTAAAAATTTGAGTTCACTTAATTAATTTTTTCAATGTCAGTTTCCAAACAACCACGAGTAAATTTTGCACGTGTCAAGAATCCGTATCCTTATCCCGATTTCCTTGAGGTGCAATTACAATCATTCAGAGATTTTCTGCAATTAGATACCCCAACTGAGAAACGAAAAAACGAGGGACTCTATAAAGTTTTTTCCGAGAATTTCCCCATCGCGGACACGCGGAATAACTTTGTCCTTGAATTTCTTGACTATTTCATCGACCCGCCGCGCTACACCATCGATGAATGCCTCGACCGTGGCCTCACCTACAGTGTGCCACTCAAGGCCAAGCTCAAGCTCTACTGCACCGACCCCGATCACGAGGACTTTGCCACCGAGGTACAAGATGTGTATCTGGGTGCCATCCCCTACATGACTGCCAAGGGCACGTTTGTGATCAACGGCGCCGAGCGCGTGGTGGTGTCTCAGTTGCACCGTTCGCCGGGCGTTTTCTTTGGACAGAGCGTCCATGCCAACGGCACCAAGCTATATTCGGCTCGCATCATACCTTTCCGTGGATCGTGGATTGAATTTGCCACCGATATCAACAACGTGATGTATGCCTACATCGACCGCAAGAAGAAGTTGCCCGTGACAACTCTGCTGCGTGCCATCGGTCTCGAGACCGACAACGACATCATCAAGATTTTCGGCCTGGCCGAGGAACTCAAAGTAAACAAGACCAACCTTAAGAAGGCAGTGGGCCGCAAGCTCGCCGCCCGTGTCGTGAAAACATGGAACGAAGACTTCGTCGACGAGGATACTGGCGAGGTCGTTTCGATCGAGCGCAACGAGGTGATTATCGACCGCGACACCGTGATCGAGGAGAGCAACATCCCCGAGATACTGGAATCGGGCGCACAGACCATACTGCTGCACCGCCAGGACGTGAACACGGGCGACTATGCCATCATCTTCAACACGCTCGCCAAGGATACCTGCAACTCTGAGAAAGAGGCAGTCAACTACATATACAGGCAATTGCGCAACGCCGAGCCGCCGGATGACGCCAGCGCCCGCGAGGTGATCAACAACCTTTTCTTCAGCGAGAAGCGTTATGACCTGGGCGATGTGGGCCGTTTCCGCATCAACAAGAAGCTGGGCCTGTCGACCCCCGACGACGTGCGAGTGCTCACCCGCGAGGACATCATCGAGATCATCAAGTACCTCATCGGCCTTATCAACAGCAAGACCGACGTCGATGATATCGACCACTTGAGCAACCGCCGCGTGCGCACCGTGGGCGAGCAGCTCTACAACCAGTTTGGCGTGGGCCTGGCCCGCATGGCCCGCACCATACGCGAGCGCATGAATGTGCGCGACAACGAGGTGTTCACCCCAATCGACCTGATCAACGCAAAGACAATATCGTCGGTCATCAACACATTCTTTGGTACCAACGCCTTGTCGCAATTTATGGACCAGACCAACCCTCTGGCCGAGATCACCCACAAGCGCCGCATGTCGGCCCTGGGCCCTGGCGGCCTTTCGCGTGAGCGTGCCGGCTTTGAGGTGCGCGACGTGCACTACACCCACTACGGCCGTCTGTGTCCTATCGAGACACCTGAAGGCCCCAACATCGGCCTCATCTCGTCGTTGTGCATCTATGCCAAGATCAACAAGCTCGGCTTCATCGAGACCCCCTACCGCAAGGTGGAAAACGGCAAGGTCGACCTCGACAACAACCATGTGCAGTATCTCACTGCCGAGAGCGAGGAAGGCAAGATCATCGCACAAGGCAACGCCGAGGTAAACGACGACGGCACCTTTGCCAGCAACCGCATCAAGTCGCGCCTGGGCGCCGACTTCCCCGTGGCCTCGCCCGACGAGGTCAACTATATGGACGTGTCGCCGCAACAGATTGCGTCGATCGCCGCTGCCATGATCCCCTTCCTGGAGCACGACGACGCCAACCGTGCCTTGATGGGTGCCAACATGATGCGCCAGGCAGTGCCGTTGCTGCGCAGCGAGGCTCCTATCGTGGGCACCGGCATCGAGCAGCGTCTGGCCTACGACAGCCGCACCCAGATACAAGCCGAGGGCGAGGGTGTGGTAGAATATGTCGATGCCGACGTCATACGCATACGCTACGACCAGACCGAAGACGAGGCCTTCGTCTCGTTTGAGGAACCCGTAGTAGAATATCACTTGCCCAAGTTCCGCAAGACCAACCAGAACACCACCATCGACCTGCGGCCCATATGCGACCGCGGCCAGCGTGTGAAGAAGGGCGACATCCTCACCGAGGGCTACTCGACCGAGGACGGCGAGCTTGCCCTGGGACGTAACCTCAAGGTGGCCTACATGCCCTGGAAGGGTTACAACTATGAGGACGCCATCGTGCTCAACGAGCGCATGGTGCGTGAGGACATCCTCACCAGTGTGCACGTCGACGAGTACACCCTCGAGGTGCGCGAGACCAAGCGCGGCATGGAAGAGCTCACCAACGATATCCCCAACGTGAGCGAAGACGCCACCAAGGACCTCGACGAGCGCGGCATCATACGTGTGGGAGCCCACATCCAGCCCGGCGACATCCTCATAGGCAAGATCACGCCTAAGGGTGAGAGCGATCCCACCCCCGAGGAGAAGCTGCTGCGCGCCATCTTCGGCGACAAGGCTGGCGACGTGAAGGATGCCTCGCTCAAGGCCAACCCGTCGCTCAAGGGCGTGATCATCAAGACCCGCCTCTTTGCCCGCGCCACCAAGAAAAAGCGCACCAAGGGCGGCGACCCCTTCATCAACAAGCTCGACGAGGAGTATGGAGCCAAGCAAGACGAGCTCAAGGCATTGCTCATCGAGAAGCTGCTCAAGCTCACCGAGGGCCTTACCTCGCAGGGCGTGAAAGACTTCCTCGACACCGAGGTGATAGCCAAGGGCAACAAGTTTACAGCATCGGTGCTCAAAGATATCGACTACGAGTCGGTCAACCTGAGCAAGTGGACGACCGACGAGCACCGCAACGACATGATACGCTCCTGCGTGATGAACTACCTGCGCAAGAGCAAGGGCATCGACACCGAGCTGCGCCGCAAGAAGTTTGACTACTCGATAGGCGATGAGCTCCCATCGGGCATCATGCAGATGGCCAAGGTGTATGTGGCCAAGAAGCGCAAGATAGGCGTGGGCGACAAGATGGCCGGCCGCCACGGCAACAAGGGTATCGTCTCTCGCGTGGTGCGCGAGGAGGACATGCCATTCCTTGCCGACGGCACCACGGTCGACCTCGTGCTCAATCCCCTGGGTGTGCCTTCGCGCATGAACCTGGGTCAGATTTTCGAGGCCGTGCTCGGCTGGGCCGGTCACGAGCTGGGCGTGAAATTTGCCACCCCCATCTTCGACGGCGCCACGATGGACGACCTCAACAAGTGGACCGACAAGGCCGGCCTGCCGCGTGGCGGCAGCTGCCAGCTCTACGACGGTGCCACGGGCGAGCCCTTCGACCAGAAAGCCACAGTGGGTGTGACCTACTTCCTGAAGCTGGGCCACATGGTCGAGGACAAGATGCATGCCCGCTCGATCGGCCCCTACTCGCTCATCACGCAACAGCCTCTGGGCGGCAAGGCCCAGTTTGGTGGTCAGCGTTTCGGCGAGATGGAGGTTTGGGCTCTTGAGGCCTTCGGCGCAAGCCACGTGCTGCAAGAGATCCTCACCATCAAGAGTGACGATGTCACAGGCCGCAGCAAGGCCTATGAGGCCATTGTCAAGGGAGATCCAATGCCCACTCCGGGCATCCCCGAGTCGCTCAACGTGCTGCTGCATGAGCTGCGCGGATTGTGCTTAAGTGTGAAACTTGAATAATAACGTCTCTTTAATACATTTTTAAATGGCTTTTAGAAAAGACAATAAAGCAAAGAGTAACTTCTCCAAGATAACCATCTCGCTGGCATCGCCCGACGAGATACTCAACAACTCCTATGGCGAGGTGCTCAAGCCAGAAACCATCAACTACCGCACCTACAAGCCCGAGCGCGACGGCCTGTTCTGCGAGCGCATCTTTGGCCCTGTAAAGGACTATGAGTGCCATTGCGGCAAGTACAAGCGCATACGCTACAAGGGCATCGTGTGCGACCGTTGCGGTGTCGAGGTCACCGAGAAGAAGGTGCGCCGTGAGCGCAGCGGCCACATCCAGCTGGTGGTGCCTGTGGCCCACATCTGGTACTTCCGCTCGCTGCCCAACAAGATAGGCTACCTGCTGGGCCTGCCCACCAAGAAGCTCGATGCAGTGATCTACTATGAGCGCTACATCGTGATCAATCCCGGCAACGTGAAGATGGCCAAGCAACCTGGCAAGGAGCCTGAGCCACTGCAGCGTCTCGACCTGCTGAGCGAGGACGAGTATATGGACATCGTGGAAAAGCTGCCTAAAGACAATAACCAGCTCGACGACGACGACCCCAACAAGTTTGTGGCCAAGATGGGTGCCGAGGCTATCTACGACCTCCTGGTGAAGCTCGACCTCGACTCGCTCTCCTATGAGCTGCGCGACAAGGCACACAAGGAGACCTCGCAACAGCGCAAGGCCGAGGCCTTGAAGCGCCTGCAGGTGGTCGAAGCCTTCCGCGAGAGCAAGGACGTGAACCGTCCCGAGTGGATGATACTCAAGGTGATTCCTGTGATTCCGCCCGAGTTGCGCCCGCTCGTGCCCCTCGATGGCGGCCGTTTTGCCACCAGCGACCTCAACGACCTGTACCGTCGAGTCATCATACGCAACAACCGCCTCAAGCGCCTCATCGAGATCAAGGCTCCCGAGGTCATCTTGCGCAACGAGAAGCGCATGCTTCAAGAAGCAGTCGACTCGTTGCTCGACAACTCGCGCAAGAGCAGCGCTGTGAAGAGCGATGCCAATCGCCCGCTCAAGTCGTTGAGCGACAGCCTCAAGGGCAAGCAAGGCCGCTTCCGCCAGAACCTGCTGGGCAAGCGTGTCGACTACTCGGCCCGCTCGGTCATCGTCGTGGGTCCTGAGCTCAAGATGGGCGAGTGCGGTATTCCTAAGGACATGGCTGCCGAGCTCTACAAGCCCTTCGTGATACGCAAGCTCATCGAGCGCGGCATCGTGAAGACGGTGAAGAGCGCCAAGAAGATTGTCGACCGCAAGGAACCCGTGGTGTGGGACATCCTGGAAAACGTGATGAAGGGTCACCCCGTCATGCTCAACCGTGCCCCAACACTGCACCGCTTGAGTATCCAGGCCTTCCAGCCCAAGCTCATCGAGGGCAAGGCCATCCAGCTGCACCCGCTGGCATGCACACCATTCAATGCCGACTTCGACGGCGACCAGATGGCCGTGCACTTGCCCCTGGGCAACGAGGCCATCGCCGAGGCACAGCTGCTCATGTTCATGCCCCACAACATCCTCAACCCGGCCAACGGCGAGCCCATCACCGTGCCGTCGCAGGATATGGTACTCGGTCTCTACTACATCACCAAGCTGCGCCCGGGCCAGAAGGGCGAGGGCATGGTGTTCTACAGTCCCGAGGAGGCCACGATAGCCTTCAACGAGGGCCGGCTCAACCGCAACGCCATCATTTCGGTGCGCGTGCACGACATCGACGAGAACGGCAACCCCTGCGAGCGCATCGTCAAGGACACTTGCTATGGCCGCGTGATGGTGAACGAGTGCGTGCCTGCCGAGCTGGGCTATGTCAACGAGCTTATTTCAAAGAAAACACTCAAGAAACTTATCACCAAGGTGATACGCACCTGTGGCGTGCCGCGGTCGGCCAAGTTCCTCGACGATGTGAAGAACATGGGTTACCGCATGGCCTACTTGGGCGGCCTGTCGTTCAACCTCAACGATGTGCTCATTCCACCCGAAAAGGCGGCCTACATCAAGGAAGGCGACGCCCAGGTAGAGGAAGTGATGAACAACTACAACATGGGTTTCATCACCAACAACGAGCGCTACAACCAGGTGATTGATATATGGACCAACGTCAACTCCAAGCTCACCGACACGCTGATGAAGCAAATCAGCGCCGACCAGCAAGGCTTCAACTCGGTCTACATGATGCTCGACTCGGGCGCCCGTGGTTCTAAGGACCAGATACGCCAGCTCTCGGGTATGCGTGGCCTTATGGCCAAGCCGCAGAAGTCGGGCGTCGAAGGCGGCCACCAGATTATCGAGAACCCAATTCTCGCCAACTTCAAAGAGGGCTTGAGCGTGCTGGAGTACTTCATCTCTACCCACGGTGCCCGCAAGGGTCTTGCCGATACCGCCTTGAAGACGGCCGATGCCGGTTACCTCACCCGCCGTCTTGTCGATGTGGCTCACGACGTGATCATCACCGAGGAAGACTGCGGCACCCTGCGCGGCCTTGTGTGCCGCGAGGTGAAAAACAACGACGACGTGGTGGCCACGCTGGGCGACCGCATTGTGGGCCGCGTGTCGGTGCACGACGTGGTCGACCCCACCAGTGGCGAGATCATCGTCAAGAGTGGCGAGGAGATAAGCGATGCCGCTGCCGAGCGCATCAACAACTCGCCCATCGAGTCGGTCGAGATACGCTCGGTGCTCACCTGCGAGGCCAAGCACGGCGTGTGTGCCAAGTGCTATGGCCGCAACCTGGCCAACCACCGCATGGTGCAGAAGGGCGAGGCCGTGGGTGTGATTGCCGCACAGGCCATCGGCGAGCCAGGCACGCAGCTCACACTGCGCACCTTCCACGTGGGTGGTGTGGCCAGCAACATTGCAGCCGTGTCCAACATGACCTCGAAATACGACGGTCGCCTGCAAATCGACGAGTTGCGCACTGTGAAGAACAAAGACGGTGTCGACATTGTGATAGGCCGCATGGCCGAGATGCACATCGTCGACGTCAACACGGACATGGTGCTCACTTCGGCCAACATTGTGTACGGTTCCAAACTGTTCTTCAAGAATGGCGACCTGCTCAAGAAGGGCGACGTGATATGCGAGTGGGACCCCTTCAACGCTGTGATCGTGAGTGAGGTGGGCGGTACACTCAAGTTCAGCAACCTCATCGAGGGCGTGACCTATCGCGACGAGGTCGACGAGACTTCGGGCAACAGCGAGAGCATCATCATCGAGTCTAAAGACCACAACAAGATACCCGAGGCTCAGCTCTACAACGAGCAGGGCGAGCTGGTGAAGACCTATGCACTGCCTGTGGGCGCCCACCTGATGTACAAGGAGGGCGACGAGATCACGGCCGGCGAGGTGTTTGTCAAGATTCCGCGCGCATCGAGCGGCGGTGCCGGCGATATCACCGGCGGTCTGCCTCGCGTCACCGAGCTCTTCGAGGCCCGCAACCCGAGCAACCCTGCTGTGGTGAGCGAGATCGACGGCGAGGTTACCTTTGGCAAGATCAAGCGAGGCAACCGCGAGATCGTGGTCACCAGCAAGATAGGCGAGGTCAAGAAATACCTGGTGCCGCTTTCCAAGCAAATCCTGGTGCAGGAGAACGACTTCGTGCGTGCTGGCACTCCGCTCTCCGACGGCGCCATCACTCCTGCCGACATCCTGCGCATCATGGGCCCGACTGCCGTGCAAGAGTACATCGTCAACGAGGTGCAGAGTGTGTACCGCCTGCAAGGTGTGGGCATCAACGACAAGCACTTTGAGGTGATCGTGCGCCAGATGATGCGCAAGGTCAACATCCTCGATCCAGGCGACACCCGTTTCCTGGAGCAGGAAATCGTCGACAAGCAGGACTTCATGGAGGAGAACGACCGCATTTGGGGCAAGAAAGTGGTGGAAGACGCCGGCGACAGCACCGATGTGCAACCTGGTCAAATCATCACCGCCCGCAAGCTGCGCGACATCAACTCGGCCCTCAAGCGCCGCGACAAGAAGATCGTTGAGGTGCGCGACGCCGTGCCTGCCACCAGCGAGCAGATACTGCAAGGCATCACCCGTGCTGCACTGCAGACCAAGAGCTTCATGAGCGCCGCCTCCTTCCAGGAGACTACCAAGGTGCTCAACGAGGCTGCCATTCGCGGCAAGGTCGACTACCTCGAGGGCATGAAGGAGAACGTGATATGCGGTCACCTCATCCCCGCCGGCACTGGCTTGCGCGAGTACCAGACGCTCATCGTGGGCGACAAGGAGGAGCTGGCTCGTGCCGGGCTCAACACCAAGTCGAAGGCCGACGACGACGCGCTGCCCACCGAGGCCCAGTTCATGCGCGAGCATGCCAACGATTGATCCCGCACGTGCCACGTGCGCATTATGAAAAAATGACTTTTGATTGATTCTTACGAATCTTTAAATATTTTTCCATAGTTAATTAGTTTTTTTTCGCCTGGAGGTTGTTGAAACCGCCAGGCGATTTTGTTGTGTGGGCAGGCGGGGCGCCGCTCAGGCGACAACGATGTGAAGACACAGGTAGAGCACGAGCAGGCAGCCCGCGGTGGTGATCATGTTCCAACTCGCTGCCCAGCCTGCAAAGGAGGTGATGAGGTCGATGCCGCTCAGGTTGAGCAGCAGCAAGGCGACGGTGGCACCTGTGGCGAGCACAAAATAGATGCCCATGGCCTTGAGCACGCTGCGGGTGGCCGCCGAGGCGGGCTTGCGCAACACCACCAGGCGCAGCAGCCACAGCGCTCCGAGCAGCAGGGCGCATTGCGACACGGGCAGCACACCGTAGACGAGCGAGTGTGGGTCGTTGGCGCTGCGGGCCCATTGCAGCACGGGGTTGAACTGGTCGTAGTAGCTGAACACCATGGGCGAGACCACGAGGGCCATGAGCCAGAACACTGCATCGATGCCCGCCTTGTAGCCCAGCAGGCTGCGCTCCTGGTCGCTGTCAAGCACCGAGCGTGAGGCGCGCCAGGCTATCCACCCTGTCATGAGCACGAGCAGCACGGCAAAGTAGATGGTGATGCGCGGGTCGTAGTCGCCAGGGTCCCAGTCGCGGTGCGGGTGCAGCATCATGTCGATGGCAAAGGCGGCGCGGTTTACCACAGTCACGCTCTGGGTGCTGTCGCGGTGTTGAAAGTCGCGTATCACCTTTTCGGGGGCGAAAATCATGCCGTTGAAGTCGGCCCAGGTGCGCCCCAGGCTGATATAGCCCAGCGCCGAGTATACCCGCTCGATGTCGCCGGCCCTCGTGTTGAGGGTAGACTGCTGTTGCTGCAATGCAGTGTCGGGCGCAGGGCCGCTGGCTGCTGCCGCCGGTTGCCGTGTCTGTGCGCTGGTTGCCAGCGCCATTGCCCAAAGCAGCAATATGATAATGTGTCGTGTAGTTGCGCGTGCCATAGTGCTATGTGTGGGCTGCAAAGTTATAGATTTTGGCTGTCTCTGTCAACAAGATTGTGACACGCAATGTTGCAAATTCAGAAAAATGTGGTTAATTTTGCCGCCGTAAAGCGCGAGGTTCCTGCCCCTGGATCGGGGGGCGAGGATGAAAAGGGAATCAGGTGCAAGACCTGAACAGTACCCGCTGCTGTGAGTTCTCTGAGTGGAAAACTTATCGTTTCGCACACAAAGCCACTGGGCCAAAGAAGTTGATTCAATCCTGAATTCGGCTGCATCACCGGGAAGGCGCGAAACGGGGGAGAGAACAAGTCAGAAGACCTGCCTCGAGCTTGCCTTGCAAAATGAATGCGGTCCACGTGGCATTTGGACTATGGGCAGAGAGAAGCAGGTGTAGCCGGGAAAAGAAATCGAACACATGATTTTTTTGTGATGCGCTGCGCTCCTGGGTTGCAATGGCAATCGAGTGGCCGCCCCCCACACACACATTCTTCGTTTTGCAAGATTAATGAAATGCTGAGAGAACAAGAAATCTCACGATTATTAATTAAAATAACGAAATGAAGAAAAAACTACTTGTAGTAATGATTTTACTGAGCGCGGTTGTTGCCCATGCCATTGTTGTGAAGGTGCAGGGCGTGCAGCGCGCCGATGTGAAGGCGGCTCCCGCGATGCGGGTAGCCCCCAATGCGTCCACTTTCACTATCGACAGCATTAAGAACTGGAGCGGCGAGGGCTCCAACAGTGCTGTCATGGTCATACAATGGTCCGACGACCAGAGCGACAACAAGGCCTGGGCCTTTGGCTACCACTTCGATGGCACGTCGACAGGAGCCCAGATGCTCGAGACCATAGTGAAGAACAACCCGCAGCTCTATTCAATCACCCAAACGAGCGGCTACGGGCTGGTGATAGGCGGCCTGGGATGGGACACCGATGGCAACGGCCTGCGCCTGACCAACGGCACCGACACCATCGAGGCCAACGAATACGGCCAATTCTCGGGAAGCGGATATAACTTCGACAACATGAAACCCGTTGATGCCAACGACCTGTGGAACAGCGGCTGGTACAGCAGCTACTGGAGCTACTGGATTGGCACCTCGGCCTCGTCGCTGGGCTACTCGGGCGTGGGCGCCACGGGCCGCAAGGTGACCGACGGCTGCTGGGACATGTGGAAGATTAGCACCGCCACCTCCGATGGCAAGCTGGTATCGGCCCCATCGCTCATCCCCGACGATGCCGTGCGCCGTTTCACCATCGACGGCGTGTGCTACGAGCTGCTCACCTACTCTAAAGGAAGGAAAACCGTGCAGATGGTGAAGCCCTTCAACGGCAGCACCTACAAGGGCACCATCACCGTGCCGGCACAGTTCACCTATAAGGACCTCACCTACGACGTTGTGGCCGTTGCCGACAGCGCCTGCTACAATGCCACCGGGCTGACCACACTCTCGCTGCCCGGCACCATCACCAAGGTGGGCAGCTATGCCTTTGCCCATGCCGGCATTGCAACCGTGAACCTTGAAAATGTGAAGAGCCTGGGCACAGGGGCCTTTGCAGGCAGCAGCCTCACGGCCGTGAAGCTGCCCACACTCGTCACCCAGGTGCCCGCAAGCGCCTTCGCCGGCTGCGACAAGCTGGCCAGTGTAGACCTCAATGCCGCCACCACCATAGGCACCAAGGCCTTTGCCGGCTGTTCCAGCCTCAAGACTGTGAACTTTGGAAAGGCCGTGACGGCCATTGCCGACAGCGCCTTCTCGGGCGCAGCGCTCACCACAGTGAGCTGCGAGAGCACCAAGCCAGCCACTTGCACGGGTGCCCCCTTCGACAGCACCACCCTTGCCAGTGCCACCCTTACTGTGCCTGCAGGCTATTCCGACCTCTACAAGCAGGCAGCCGTGTGGAAGGACTTCGCCCATGTGGCCGAGACCGCTGTCACCCCAGTGGTGGGCTACAGCTTCTTCAACCAGGGCCTGCGCTACACCATCACAGCCTATTCCAACGAGGCCAGAGAAGTGAAGGTTACCTATCCCGATGCCGATGAGTTGAAAAACCGCACCAGCCAGTACACGGGCCACATCGTTGTACCCGACACGGCCTTGTTCCAGAACGAGCCCTACAAGGTTACGGCCATTGGTGACAGTGCCTTCTACTATTCCACCATCACCAGCATCGAGTTGCCCAAGACCACCTTGCTCTCGATAGGCACGAGCGCTTTTGCGCAGTGTGAGTCCCTTGCGACAATAGCAATTCCAAGCACGGTCGAGCACATAGGCTCATTCACCTTCTTCCGTTGCTCGTCGCTCGCCAGCGCAACCCTGCCTCAGGCCCTCAAGCAGGTGCCCAATGCCATGTTCTACTATGCCAGCAAGCTTGCCAGCATCGAGCTGCCTGCCACGGTGAATGAGATTGGCGAGCAGGCCTTCAATGGCACGGCCCTCACCCAGATCGAGGTGCCGGCCGGGGTCAAGCGCATCGAGAGTTACACCTTTGCCAACTGCTCGAAGCTCACCCAGGTGAAGCTCTCCGACCAGACGACCTATATTGGCAGCTACGCCTTTAACGGCGACCGCCTCCTGGCCCAGATGCAGCTGCCCGAGGCAGTCGACACCATCATGGGCGGCGCCTTCAACAATTGCAGCGTTCTGCCTGTGGCCCTTGGCAGCAAGGTGAAGTACATAGGCTCCAACGCCTTTGCCTATTGCAAGGCCATCACCACCATCACCATCCCACAAGGCGTGCAGGAGCTCTACTCTGGCACCTTCAATGGTTGCACGGGACTCACGGCCGTGAACGGCATTGAACGTTACAGCAAAATCCCCAGCAACTTCTTTGCCGGCTGCACGGCTCTCGACAGCGTGAGCCTGCCATCGGCCAAGATTATCGACTCCAACGCCTTCAAGGGCTGCACCAGCCTCAAGGCCGTGGTGGCAGGCAACAACCTGACCACAGTCAACACCAGCGCCTTCAATGGCTGCACAGCACTGAGCAATGTGCAACTTGGCGACTCGCTCACTACGCTGGGCTCCAGTGCCTTCTATGGCTGCAAAGCTTTGACCCATGTGAACTTGGGCGAGAAACTCACCACCGTGAGCAGCTCGCTGTTCTACAACTGCACCTCGCTGGCCAATGTTGTGCTCCCCCCAACGGTTACCTCCGTGTCGAGCAGCGCATTCTATGGCTGCACCAACGCCCATGTGTGGGTCACCAGCGCCAAGGTGGGCACTGCCAGCAACTACTCGTTCAAGCTGTCGACGACCCAGTATGTGCCCCTTACCGTGCTCACCGGCCTGCGCGATACCTATCAGGCCGCCACAGGATGGAAACTCTCGGAGATTACCGAGCTCGCTGTCGACAGCCTCAACAACGAGCTCACCCAGTCGGTGATTGGCAACACCACGGCCCAGCTCACTCTCAAGCCGGCCCTGAGCTACAAGACCCAGGCTCCAGCCTCGTTCATCAAGTATAACGACGCTCACCTGCTTGCCGGCGTGAAGACGGCAGTGGTTGAATATGCCAAGGCAGGCCAGAGGCTGGCACCTGCCATGCGCGAGGCCGGCCAGACAGTCACCACCACCACCGACAGCGTCACAGCCGAGCTCGATGCCGACGGCCAGTACACGGCCTCGATTGCCAATCTTGATGAAGGCTCCGACTATGACTACCGCTTGGTGCTCACCCTGGCCGACGGCAACAAGTACTACGGCCAGTGGCAGCAATTCACCACCACAATAGCCACGGGTGTCAACGAGGCCCAGCTTGCCTCCGGTCTCACCATTGGCACCAGCGGCGCAATCACCGTCGAGGGCGCCCGCACGGTGAAGGTCTACGACCTTCAAGGCCGACTGGTGAGCAGCCAGCCCACAGCCCATGTGGCTCCAGGCATCTACGTTGTGGTTGCCGATGGCAAGGCCTTTAAAGTGCTGGTGAAATAATCCGCATCGAATCTCTCGGAATTCTCCCCGCCGCTAGCAAGCGGGGAGAACTCCTTAAATAAAATAAATACTTATAATATTAATATCACCAAAAAAAAGAATTGAAATGAAGAAAATTTCTACATGTCTTATTGCTTTGTCGCTAGCTGCCAGCGCACTTGCAGCCGGCAACTACACCAACGGTATCTATCTGGTGAATGAGGACTGGTTTGGCCACAACTCAAGCACAGTGAACTTCTACTCCTACGATGCCGACACCATTGCCTACCGCGTGTATCAGGCTGCCAATGCCGCCAACGGCTACACGCTGGGTAACACCACCCAGTATGCCGCCCTGGCCGGTGGCAACATGTACTTCTGCTCCAAGCAGAACTATGGCACAACGGGCGGCCGCCTCGATGTGGCCGACGCCAAGACGCTGGTGCGCAAGGCCTCGATATCCACCATTGGCAGTGCCGACACCCGCGCCTTCCTGTCCATAACCGCCACCAAGGCCTACATCAGTACCAGCGCCGGTGTGTACACCTACGACAAGTCGACCAACACGGTGGGCCCGGCCATTGCCGGCATCACTGGCGAGGTGGGCAACATGGTGCTCGTGGGCGACAAGGTGCTTGCCGCAAGCAATGACAAGATCAGTGTGATCGACGCCGTTGCCGATACCCTTGTCAAGACTGTGGCCGTGAGCAGCCTCACCACAGTGTTCACGGTAGGCGGCCAGGCCTATGCCGCTGTCAACAGCTCTACTTGGGGTGCTCCCGGCTCGTCGAACACCGAGCATTTTCTCAAGCTCGATGCCACAACCTGTGAGCCAACCGACACGCTTGCCGTGGCCATGGCTACACAAAACACATGGTTTGCATGGAAAAACAGCAACCCGGCCATCGACGAGCAGCATCAGGTGCTCTATTACTCACCCTATGAGGGCTGCAACTTCATCAGCAAGTACGACCTTGCCAGCGGCACGTTCACACAGCAGTTCATCACCTTCGACGGCAGCCAGCAGATGTATGGCAACGTGGTGGCCTTTGATCCCGCCAGCGGCTACATTGTGGCCGAGACCTTTGAAGGCTACAGCTCGCAAAACTACTATCTGAATATTTACAAGACCGATGGCACCCAGGTAAAGAGCATCAAGCTCGCCAGCAACTACTGGTTCCCGTCGATGGTGCTCTTCTCGCCCAAGGAGCAGGTGTCGACGGGTGTCGCAAGCACCACAGCAGCAGGCCAGGTGGCCAGTGTGAAATACTTCAACTTGCAAGGCATGGCCAGCGACGAGCCATTTGACGGCATCAATATCAAGGTCATCACCTACACCGACGGCACAAAGCAATCGCTCAAGATGGTGAAGTAGCAGGGCTTTTCCCCTCAAGAAACTACACCAGCCGCAAGGGCAGCTCACTCATTTTTGGGGTGCACAAGCCATGATGCGTTTAGGGTTGGGAATTTCAGAGAAATAGTTGTAACTTTGCATTTACGACTTGGTGTCGCAGCCAGTGGTGGCTGCGATGAAAAGGGAATCAGGTGAAAATCCTGAACAGACGGTGCTGCTGTAAGCTTCAGCTCTCGTGTAGCATCCCTTGGACTGGGCCACTGCCAAGCGAGGCGGGAAGGCTGGTCTACATGATGGCGCTTGCTTTACCCTTGATTCAGAGGGCGGCCTCAGGGCCGGGAAGTTGCTAAGCGTCGTGCCAATGCCAATGCATGGAGGGGTGATTGAAGCAAGTCAGAAGACCTGCCAAGTCAGGAAAGTAAAGACCCGTTAGCTCTATGTTGAAAAAAATCTTATTATTTACAAGCCTGCTGTGCAGTTGCTGCCTTGCCTCGATGGCTCAAGTCAAAACCGAGTCCCGCCACGTGAGCCTCGACTCGATGCAGCACTTGAGCGATGTCACCGTGTATGCCCAGCGGCCCTATCAGGAGGTGATACCGGCCCAAACACTCAACGGCCGCCGCCTTGAGCGGCTGGGCAGCAACAGCGTGGCCGATGCCTTGCGCTACTTTGCCGGCGTGCAGCTCAAGGACTACGGCGGCGTGGGCGGTGTGAAGACCGTCGACATTCGCTCGATGGGCACCAATCACATGGGGGTGTTTTACGACGGCATTCAGCTGGGCAATGCCCAAAACGGGCAAATCGACCTGGGCAAGTTCTCGCTCGACAACATCGAGTCGATCACGCTCTACAACGGCCAGAAGAGCGAGATCTTCCAGCCGGCACGCGACTTCGGGTCGGCCGGCACTATCTATATCAAGACCAAGCGCCCCCACTTTGCCGCTGGCAAGCGCTACAACATCGATGTCACCATGCGCACCGGCTCCTTCGGCCTGGCCAATCCCAGCGTGCGCTGGGAGCAGCAGCTGGGGCCGCGGCTCAGTGCCGCATTCAACGCCGAGTACACCTATGCCACCGGGCAGTATCACTTCACCCTGCGCAAGAAGTACAGCGACGGCTCGCTGGCCTGGGACACCACCGCGGTGCGCAAAAACGGCGACGTGCGTGCCTTGCGCCTCGAGGGCGGCCTCTTCGGTCTCATCGGGCAGGGCAAGTGGAACGCCAAGGCTTACTACTACGACAGCGAGCGTGGCATACCAGGCGCCATCGTCAACAACGTGTGGAAAAACAGCCAGCGCCAGTGGGACAAGAATTTCTTTGTGCAGGGCTCGTGGCAGAAGAAGTTCAGCTCCTTCTACGAAGTCATGGTCAATGCGAAGTATGCCCGCGACTGGATGCGCTACCTCAACCCCGACACCACGTTGATGTATATCAACAACAAGTTTACCCAGCACGAGATTTATGTTTCGACGGCAAGCAAGTTCACCCCGGTCGACAACTGGGATATCGATCTCTCGGTCGATTACCAGTGCAACACGCTGCAGGCCTCGCTGGTCAACTTTGCACGACCCACACGCAACAGTGTGCTCACCGCGCTGGCCACGGCCTACACCCTGGGGCGGCTCAAGGCCGAGGCCTCGCTGCTCTACACCATGGCCAACGACCGCTACAGCGCCCGCAACAACGGGGAGACCGTGAAGCACTACAGCAAGTATCTCAACAAGTTCACCCCGGCTGTGTTTGTGTGTTACCAGCCTTGGGAGGAGCCCGACCTGCAGGTGCGGGCCTACTACAAGCGCATCTTCCGCATGCCCTCGTTCAACGACCTGTATTACACCGACATTGGCAATGCCAGCCTCAAGCCCGAGTATGCCAGCCAGCTCAACTTGGGCCTCGTGTGGCAGTGCTTGCGCCAGCAGGGCCTGTGGCGTGGCGTGAAGCTCTCGGTCGACGGCTACTACAACTGGGTGACCGACAAGATTATCGCCGTGCCTAAGGGCACGGGGCAATACCGCTGGATGATGATGAACATAGGCAAGGTGCGCATACGCGGCATCGATGTCACCGCCATGGTGCAGGCTGCCCCGGTGCCCGACGTGCTGCTCGACGCCAACCTCACCTATACCTACCAGAAGGCACAAGACTATACCGATCCTGCCGACTATGGCGACGGCGGCACCTACAAGGGCCAAATCGCCTACATTCCCTGGCACAGCGGATCGGCCACCGTGCATGCCGGCTGGCGAAACCTCGATGTGAACTACAGCTTCATCTACACTGGCGAGCGCTACCACAACAGCAGCAACATTGCCGCCAATCACGAGCAACCGTGGTACACCAGCGACTTGAGCGCGAGCTACAGCTGGCGCTGGCTGGGCGCCCACATCAAGCTCACTGCCGAGTGCAACAACCTCTTCAACCAGCAATATGAGGTGATACTCAACTATCCCATGCCAGGGCGCAACTATAAATTCACTCTTAAATTCAAATTTTGACATGCGTAACAATACACTATTTTTCCACATCACGGTTTTGCTCATAGCGTTGCTGTTCGTCTCGTGTCGCCACGACGAGTCCATATTGCTGCCCGAGGTGGTGCCCACCACGCAGCCCGAGGTGGCGCCCACCACGCAGCCCGAGTACACGAACATAACCGGCTTCTACCTGCTCAACGAGGGCAACATGGGCAGCAATAAGGCCACGCTCGACTACATGGACTACGGCGAGGGCAAGTATCATCGCAACATCTTTGCCAAGGCCAATCCCTCGCAGGTGAAGGAAATGGGCGACGTGGGCAACGATCTGGGCATATATGGCAACAAACTGTGGTGCGTGATCAACTGCTCCAACAAAATCGACGTGCTCGACAAGAACACGGCAGTCAAGGTGGGGCAGGTCGATGTGCCCAACTGCCGCTTCATCAAGTTTAGCGGCGGCTATGCCTACGTCACCAGCTATGCCGGCCCGGTCACCATCGACCCCAACTACAAGCAGCGCGGCTATGTGGCCAAGATTGACACGGCTACCCTGCAGGTCGTCGACACTTGCGTTGTGGGCTTCCAGCCCGACGGCCTCGACATTGTGAACGGCAAGATCTATGTGGCCAACTCGGGCGGCTACATGGTGCCCAACTACGAGAACACGCTGTCGGTAATCGACCTGGCCTCTTTCAAGCAAGAAAAACGCCTGCCCGTGGCCATCAACCTCAATCTCGTGATGAGCGACCACCACGGTGTGCTCTGGATAAGTTCGCGCGGCGACTACTACTCGGTGCCGAGCAAGCTCTATGCCTATGACACGCGCAAGCAGCAGCTCGTCGACTCGCTCGACGTGCGTGTGGGCAACATGTGGCTCGACGGCGACTCGCTCTATATCGTTGCCAGCGAGTGGAGCTATGTGACGATGAGCAACACGCCCAGCTATACCATTGTCGACGTGGCCACCCACCAGGTGGTGACCCGCAACTTTATCACCGACGGCACCGACAAAAGTATCAAGATGCCCTATGGTATTGCCGTGAATGCGCTCACCAAGGATATCTATGTGACCGATGCCCGCGACTACGTCACCCCAGGACGCCTCTACTGCTTCGGGCGCGACGGCGTGAAGAAGTGGGACGTGCGCACCGGCGACATCCCCGCCCATTTTGCCTTCCTGGGAGAAAATATCAACGAACAATAATAAACACCTCACACATAATGAAGAAAGCAATATTTACAGTTGCGGTGAGCTCGATGCTGGCAACAGTTGCTTGGGCTCAGAACCAACCTTATATCACCCGAGTCTACGACTTCCAGCCTGCACCGGGTCAGTTTGTCAACACGATGCCCCAGTACAAGGCAGGCGAGCCCCGCGACAGTGTCGTGGCACGCGCCTCCAAGGCCCTGTGTGGCTATTGGGACATCGACGACGGCGACACCCTTGGCATGGTCTACAAGCCTGGCATGGTGAGCCTGGGCTCCTATGGCGGCTATGTGGTGTTCGGGTTCGACCATCCTGTGGTGAATGTGGCCGGCGACTACGATTTCCAGGTCTTCGGCAATGCGTTTCAGGGCAGTTCGACGACTTTACAGGGCGGCAGCAGCGAGCCTGGCATTGTGATGGTGAGCTGCGACGTGAACCACAACGGCGTGCCCGACGACCCGTGGTATGAGTTGGCGGGCAGCGACTACTACAACGCCAAGACCCAGCATGGCTACAACATCACCTATTATCGCCCAGCAAGTGAGCAGGGCACCTACGACGGCTCTGTGTGGCACTCCTACATCAAGTGGACCAGCAACGACGTGAACCCCGACAGCACATCGGGCTATGTCGAGAAAAACACCTTCCATGCCCAAAGCTACTGGCCCATGTGGGTGGCTGGCGACACGCTTTCGTTTTCAGGCACCAAGCTCGCTGGCAACGCCATCGACCAAAGTGGCCAGGGATCTATGTGGGTGCAGCTTTTCAAGGACTGGGGCTATGTCGACAACCGCCCCGACTATGACCCCTACAGCGGCAACGCCTATGTCGAGGGGCAGAATCGCGGGTTCAAGATCGATTGGGCTGTAGATGCCGGCGGGCACCCTGTGGTGCTCGACTACATCGACTATGTGAAGGTGTATTGCGGCACGCTTCAAAGCTGCGGCTGGATAGGGGAGACCTCGACCGAGGTGGCAGGTGCCGTCGATTTTCATCCCCAGGCCGTTGCTCGCCCGCTGGAGGGCGATGCCAATGCCGACGGCCGCGTCGACGTGAGCGACGTGACCACGGTCATCAACTTGATACTGGGCCAGGCAGTCGACGGTTACAATCCCGTGCAGGCCGATGTGAACGGCGATGCCAAGCTCGATGTGAGCGACATCACTTCGGTCAACAATATCATCTTGTTGCATTAGCACTTGGCGCCCTCTTCAGCAGGTTGCCTATCGAGGAGGGCGCAACGACGGTTCTCAATGCGTGTTGGAGCGACACGATTTTTCATGGCATCACTGCCAGGTACTATTGCAGGGGAATGCGCACTTGAGTTCCGCACCAAAACCGCCAGCAACAGCATCTTCAATTTTTTTGACAAGCCAAAGTGTTGGTGCTCTTCATGTTTTTTTATAATTTAGCAATCGCGGCAGGGCCGGTAACTTGTGCACCTTCGGCCTTGCCCGTGCTTTATAAACATTGAAAGACTTTGTAACATGGCAAGAGGCTGCTTGATAATCGCGATTGTCTTTTTCATTATTGTCTATGCTGCCGAGGGCGATTCCTCTTCGGCAACTTATTGGTTGATAATGGCATTGGTTGGCTTGATTCTTCTGGCAATGATAATAAGCGTAATTGCCCAGTCAAGTCGCGAGCAAGGTCGCGAGAGCGGCACTGCTGGCGATACTGGCGGCACTGCCGCTGCTGCGGCCAGTGCTGTAGGTCGACAACCTGCCGACGTCTATACAATGGCTTTGGAACAAACCAAGCTGGCTGTGATGCGCATCACGCCTGGGCAGTTCCAGCGCATTGGGAGTGTTGTGCGGCGTGGAAAAGCCTTGTGCAATGAGTTGAGCGCCGATCAAGGGCTGAAAGATGCTGTGTACAGCGGGGCCCGCGACAGCCAGGAAATTCCCGATGACAAGCGTGATGGCAATTTTAAGTCGGTGCTGGAAATGATGATTGTGAAAGACTTGTTGCGCTGCTTAGAGCGCATGGGACACCCTGTCGAGAAGCTCACCACGTCGATGCAGCCCGTTGAGTTCGACTACACCCAGCCTGAGGCTCAGGCGCTCTATGCCGTGTTGAGCTTGCTGTTGAGAAAGAACAACACGTTTGACGCCTTGCGTGAGGAGATATTTTCGGCCAACGATCTCGCGTCGCCAGACCCCTATACCCCCGAGATACGCAAAACTGTCGAGCAGTCGTTGCCGGTCTACATGCAGGCAACGGTGGGAGTCACAGTCGACGGCGTCGACGATTTCGGGCTGGTGCTGCTGCTGTGGCACTTCGACCGTGCCAGCTACCTGCCGCAGGTGCGCCAGCTTTACCTCGACTTTTGCCAAGTCATTGCCTCGGTCGACGCCTCGGTCGACACCGACGAGAAAGCCATAATCAAGGAGCTGCACGAGGCCATAGCCAGCAAGTCGCTGCCCTGCTTGCCCGGCGAGGAGCCGCAGCCG